>Ga0316204_10010160_pt1 | contig 12236 bp, 12 predicted proteins | sample 6monrhotite_MG_2_FD_205661 | JGI IMG/M metagenome (GOLD analysis project Ga0316204, IMG submission 205661) | Microbial mat bacterial communities from mineral coupon in-situ incubated in ocean water Damariscotta River, Maine, United States -... | ecosystem: Environmental > Aquatic > Marine >...
TTGAATGAGCGTGATAGGATCGGCACATTCAACGTCGCAGGCTTTTTGAAGCGAAGGTTTTGGCGCATTGCCCCATCGCTTTTGGTGACCTGTTTTTCGGTTCTTATTGTATCAATTTTGCTTTTTTCCCCAAGTCATTTGGTGGACGTAGGGGGCCAACTTAAGTCCAGCTTGCTTATCCATTCGAACGTCTATTTTTTTAACCAAACCGGATACTTTGAGCCTGCAAATGAGATACGACCTTTGCTCCACACATGGTCGCTTTCTGCAGAAGAACAGTTTTACTTGTTCTTTGCTCTTCTGCTTCTTTTTTCACGCGTGGTCCGCTTTGAGGTTTTGGCAGGAATTTTCTTTTTCGCGGGTATTGTTGCTTGGGCAACAATGGCTTTCCAGATATTTCGAGGAGAGGCGATTTTTGAACCCGAGTCGGTGCTAAGCAACGTTTGGCCAGAGGCTGAACGCAGTTCGGGCGCAATTTTCTATCTCACCCCATTTCGACTGGTACAATTTCTGTCTGGGATTTCATTCGGACTGTTCCTAAGAGCCAAATGGTTGAATTCCTTCTCAATTCGCTCAAAAATGCTACAAATTGTGGTCCCTTTATGCGCTGTCTGTCTAATCGCTCTGATGGGTACTCCCTTACTTGCGAGCTATTCCGCATTGCCCGTGGCCATTGCCGCTTGCCTGCTGATGTTGCCAAATCCACTGGTAAACAGCCTCGGACGAACGCGCTCAGTGCAGTTTCTAGCGAAAATTAGCTACCAAGTGTATTTAGTACATTGGCCGTTGATTGTGTTTTGGAAGTACATGACCTTTCAGCCAATAACTTTGGTGTCGACACTTGTGCTGTTAGGTCTTTCGTTGGTTTTCGGATGGGGTTTATGGCGACTGACGGTCAGTCTCTATTCTCAGCCGATGTCTTTGGCAGTGCGACCAGAAGGCGCTAAATTTGGTTTGAAGTTACCATCAGCTATCCTAATCGGAATTGTAGGACTTTGTCTTGTTTCCATTGGGTTTATCCAAAGCTCTGGCGGCATGCCATGGCGCGTTCCAGAACATAGATTGATGGCGTCACCGGGGGAACTTCGCGCTCTGGAAAGCGAGTTTTGCGGAACCTCGCATCTTGCACCAGAGGGTGGTCGAGAATTCGGATCGAAGCTGGGGGACCCGATCATAACTTGCGCTGCAAACGAGGGCCAGTACAGCGCAGAAACAAATGGACCAAAGGCGATATATCTATTTGGCGATAGCCACGCTCGTCATCTTGTTCCCGGATTCGCTACTGCTTTCCCTAAGAATCCAATTCGGGCGCTCTACTTTACAAGTTGTCATGCACAAAGCGGAATTAAAGACTACGTCTACGACTATGAAGGGCGTAAAGGCTTGGCGGAAGCATGCTTGTCTAGAAATGAAGCTGCAATGGCGTTTTTCGAAACTGCAGAGCCTGCAATCGTCGTCATCCATCAATACGCGGGCTACCATTCACAAAGCTCGCCTGAATTTGTTGAAGCCTCAGAAATCCTCGTGGAAAAACTCAAGAATGACGGCCATGATGTTCTTTGGATAAGTTCAGTGGTGCGTCCAAACAAGTTGATTGCAGAATGCATTTCCGTTCCCATCACGTTTCCCCAATTTTTGATTCAAAAAAGGTGCGAAGGTGATCAACAAACGGCCGCGGACGTGCTTGAATTTACGAAAACGATCCGCTCAATAATTGGCAGTGACTTTGTTGATGCCTCAGACTTTTTTTGTGAAAATGCATTGGCGCAAAGCCAAGGCTCTCAAAAATGCAAATCCCTAAACCAAGATGGATTTCCGCTGTTCCGTGACAAACACCATTTGACCGTTCAAGGTTCAATCGAATTTGTATCCCATGTCGTTGAGACCTCAAAGTTGACCGATTGGGCGTCACAAAGTTTAGAATGAAAACCAAAGCCTTTGGGTCTCAGAGCCGCCAGCAACGGATCAACAACCAAATTCCGAGTATTACTCGTTAAGTTGATAACGCAAACGGTATGCCGTCATCTCTGCGGTCCCATGGTTGCGTCCCAGCCCTTGATCAATGTCTCTCGTCTGCCGGGGTATTTGTCAGCTAGTACAACAACGGTTTTAACTCGATCCATCTTGATATGCCGATAGTCATCGCGCGTTTCGCACCAGGCCACGATGTAGCGCACGGAATTGCAACGGCCAATTGCCTGCCAGTGATCGGCGATCTTGCCGACCGCAAAATCTGGATAATCTGGAAAAGCCGTTCCGTGCGTCGCATTTTTACCTTCTGCGGCCATAACGGAGTCAGTACGGCAAGATTGATTAGGCGTCAGAAACTGGATTTACGAAGGGACAAACCATGTTCCGCAGCCAACGAATCTTAGTGATTGCCGCCAAACCCGATGCCGTCTGGGCCGAATTTTCGCGCTTTATGTACATCGCCGATATATGCGAGGGCATCACGCACGTTGATGCAATGACCGATGGCGAAAACGGCGTTGGCTCAAAGCGCCACAACCACTTTGCCAACGACAACGGATCAATGGTCGAGGAAATCACCGCATGGTCCCCTATCAAGGCAACACCCCAAAGGACCTAAAGGCGTCCCTTTTCCACTGCCGCTGCCAGATCAAACCCGTTCATTTCGGCCACAAAATCGGCCAGATCGGGGATGTTCCTTTCACCGCCTCCATGCGCCAAGGCGTAGGTGTAATACTGTTTTGCCGCGCCGGACATCAGACCCATCACACCCGCTTCGGTTGCCATTTGGTGGGCGTAGCTAATGTCCTTCATCGCATTCACCAACGCAAACTTATGTGCATCCGGTTCACGCCCAATCGCCCCTTGCGCGAAGGTTTCAAAGAAACCGCTGCCCATGCGACTTGCCCCGATAACTTCTTGGAATATCTGCGGAGAAATCCCTGACTTGGCGCTCATCGACAATGCCTCGGAATAGAGCGCACCGAAACCCATGGCGAGAAAATTCATCACGAGTTTGATCCGATGCCCGCTGCCAACCGGACCGATATGTTTGATCGTTCCTGCCCAGCAGTCAACAATCGGACGCACGCGGGCGACGTCCGCGTCACTTCCACCCAGCATTGCGTCGACGGTTCCCGCCTCGGCCTCTTTCGGTGTGCGACCAAGCGGGGCGTCCACTAGCGCCATTCCGTTTGCTGCAAGCTCAGTCGCCAAAGCGACCGTCGATTCTGGCAAGGCGGTCGATGTATCCACAACGACCAACCCGTCCTTTGCGCACTCAAGTATGCCACCTGCGCCACGCACAACGTCTTCAACCAGCTTGCTGTTGGGCAAGCAAAGGTGGATCACATCGCAATACCGAACCATTTCGGCGATATCTGACGCCTCCTTCGCGCCCCTTTCAATCAAGCTTTCGACAGGCACCCGATTGCGGTTTCCTTTGATCCAAAGATCGTAACCCCCAAGCATAATGTTCTTGGCCAGCCCATGCCCCATATAGCCGACGCCAATAAAACCTACTGTGGGTTTCACATGCTGCGTTGTCATGACAGGTCTCCGTAAATATCAGGTTAATCACGAACAGTCTGACGTAAATCCATCGCGATGGGAACGGCAGTCTACCGCGCCATCTTCCACAGACTAGGGCGAAAGACGCATCCGCACCGTTTCGGCGTATAAATACCTCTAAACTTTGATTTTTCCAAGGATCGAAATGCGCGTTTCGCCGTACTTTCGTTGATCAAAAATCTCGAACTGAACCGGCACCTCAATTGCCGCGTTTTCTTCCCAGATGATCAGGGCGTCATCTGCAATCCAGCCGTTCTTCAAGACCGTGGTGATGGCCTGTTCGCCCAGCGATTTTCCGTATGGAGGGTCAAGGAAAATCAGGTCGTAAGGATCGTCCCTATTTGCCACTAACCGTCTGGCATCGCTACGAAAAATCTTGGTGATGGCTTCTGCGCGACACAGCGAAACGTTCTGACGAAGCAGGGTTAACGCTTTGTTGCCGTCATCCACAAAACTGACGTGCTTGGCACCGCGCGACAGAGACTCAAGCCCCAAGGCGCCGGTGCCTGCGAACAGGTCTAACACCCGGGCACCCGTGATCGGATCGCCGTAGCTGCCACTAGATAACACATTGAAAAGGCTCTCTCTTACCCGATCTGAGGTTGGTCTAAGATGCGCCGAAGCGTCCCCTTTACCCACCGCTGCCAAGGCCCGCCCGCGGAAATCTCCGGCAATGATCCTCATGCTTTTAGCAGGGCCATAAGGTCCGTTTCAGGATCAGCGATCGCGTCTTGGGACGGGGATTTTCCGGCCTCGATCAGGCGTTTTCCAACCATATACCCGCGCGGATCGCTCATTGCGTCAAGCGCAATAAGAACATTTTCCTTGTAATACCAATAGGATACGGCAGTTCCTGCGCCCTTGCGCGTGATCACGGTGTCGTAGCCATTACTTAGCCCCGCGATTTGAAGTTTGCAGTCATATTGATCCGACCAGAACCACGGCTTAACCACATAATCGACGTCGGCCCCCATGATATTTTTGGCTACAACCTCGGCCTGATCGATGGCGTTGCCGACGCTTTCAAGCCGGATTTGCGCGCCCTGATATGGGAACGACGCGCAGTCGCCCGCCGACCAGATATGCGCGTCCGAGGTTCGGCCTTTGCAGTCGGTTTTGATGCCGTTTTCAATGGTCAAACCCGCAGTCTCGGCCAAATCTGAACCGGGGAGAATGCCCACCCCGACGATGACGAAATCCACGTCGATTTCGGAACCGTCAGTCAGTTTGGCTGACCTTACGCGGGTGTCGCCAACAAGGGTTTCGAGACCGATACCTTCGCGCAGATCGACCCCGTGAGATGCATGCAACTCGCTGAAATAATTGGATGTTTCGGGCGACGCGACACGTTTTAATATTCGATCCGCCATTTCAACGAGCGTTACTTTCAAGCCCTTTTTCGCCGCGACTGCCGCCGCTTCAAGGCCGATGTATCCGCCGCCGATAATCAGCACGCGCGCACCGTTCTGGAACTCGGGCTCCATGGCGTTGGCGTCTTGCAATGTCCGCACACAATAGACCCCTTCAAGATCGCCACCGACGGCTTTTGGCAACCGGCGGGGCGTTGATCCTGTCGTCAAAACCAGCTCGTCATAGGGGAAAATTTCGTCGCCCACAGAAACCGTTTTTGCGGCCGCATTGATTGCCGTCACCCTGACGTTCAGGCGAAGGGTAATATCGTTCGCGGCGTAGAAACTTTCGGGTCGCAAATACAGCCGCTCCACGCTCATGTCACCCAGAAGGTAAGCTTTGGAAAGGGGCGGGCGTTGATACGGAGGAACGTTTTCCTCAGCAAACAGCGTGATTTTCCCGTCAAACCCCGAATTTCGAAGTTTAGCGACCAAAGAGGATCCAGCCTGCCCCCCGCCGATGACAACCACATGTTGCATGCCTGAAATCCTAAATACCATTGCCCCGAATTACGGTGACACTATAACTCGGCTTTTAGAATCGCAATTCACCAAAGGGTCAATCGATGTCACTTTCACTAGGCGATAAACTACCGTCCACCGTTTTTGCAAAACTCGTTGATGGAGAGGTCACGCACATCAAAGCGGATGATCTGATCAAAGACAAAAAGGTCGTGATTTTCGGTCTGCCGGGGGCCTACACCGGCACCTGCACATCGGCCCATGTGCCCAGCTTTATGCGCGTCGCGGACGACCTTAAAGCGACGGGGATCGACAACATTATTTGCCTTGCGACCAACGACCCGTGGGTAATGGACGCGTGGGCAAAATCAACCGGCGGCGAGGCAGCAGGCCTAACGTTCCTATGCGATCTTGAAAGCAAGTTCACCGCCGGTATTGACATGCTTTTGGATGCGCCCGCCGTTGGTTTCCATGCAAGATCAAAACGTTATGCGATGTACGCCGAAAACGGGATTGTAAAAGCATACAACCCCGAGGCCCAACCCGGTGTCTGCGAAATATCCGGCGGTGAGACGCTTTTGGCGCAGATTAAAGCCTAAGACGCAGCGACCATTAGGCCGTCTTGCTTTAACTTTTCATAGCATTGATCGAGCGACTTTCTTGCGCGTTCGATCAATGTATCAATCTCGTCTGTGGTCAAAACGAGTGGGGGCGAGATGATCATCCGGTCGCCCACATGGCGCATGATCAAGTTGTTTCCAAAGCAGAATTCACGGCAAATATAGCCAACGGTGCCTGCGTCTGACGCGAACTTGGCGCGGGATGCTTTGCTGGGTGTCAACGCGATTGACGCCATCATGCCGATGATTTTGGCTTCCCCAACCAGCGGGTGATCCATCAGCGATTCCCACTTTTCTTTCAGGTAGGGCGCGGCAACATCGTGAACGTGCCCCACGATGTTTTCTTCTTCCATGATCCTCAGGTTCTCCAAGGCAACCGCACAAGCAACAGGGTGACCGGAATAGGTGTAGCCGTGGTTGAATTCATCCGACCCGATAACGGCGGCAACGTCATCGCTGACAATCGATCCGCCGATAGGCGCGTAGCCGGAACTAAGGCCCTTGGCTACGGTCATAATGTCAGGTCGAATGTTCATGGCCTGCGATCCAAACCAATGTCCGGTGCGCCCAAAACCACAGATGACTTCGTCAGCAATCAGAAGAATTTCATACTTGTCGCAAATGCGCTGGATTTCTGGCCAATAGGTGTCGGGCGCGATGATCACGCCGCCAGCACCCTGCACGGGTTCAGCGATAAACGCCGCCACGCGGTCTTCCCCAAGTTCAAGAATGGCCTTTTCAAGCTGCTGCGCACGTTCCAAACCGAAATCTTCGGGTGTTACGTCACCGCCTTCGGACCACCAATCGGGTTGGTCGATGTGGTGAATGTCGGGGATCGGCATGCCGCCTTGGGCGTGCATTCCCTTCATACCGCCAAGACTACCAGACCCCACGGACGATCCGTGATAGGCGTTCCATCGGCTGATGATAACGCTTTTCTCGGGTTTACCTTTGAGGGACCAATACTGGCGCACCATGCGAAGGTTGGTGTCGTTTGCTTCGGATCCGGAACCAGCAAAGAACACGTGATTCAGATCGCCCGGCGCCAGCTCTGCCAGCTTGTTGGCCAGCGCTATCCCCGGTACGTGAGTCGTTTGAAAGAACGTGTTGTAGTACGGCAGCTCTCGCATTTGGCGCGCGGCGGCGTCGGCCAGTTCGTCACGTCCGTAGCCAATGTTGACACACCAAAGTCCCGCCATGGCATCGAGGATTTTATTGCCTTCGCTGTCCGTCAGGGTCACGCCGTCGGCGCTGGTGATGATCCGCGCGCCCTTGGCTGCAAGCTCACTATTGCTGGTGAAGGGGTGCATATGGTGAGCGGCGTCAAGCGCCTGCAATTCAGCGGTCGGAAGGTGGTTTGTGATCTGGTTCATGACTCGGTCCTTGGAATCCTGAGAAGGGCTGCTCTCAGAATATGATCAAATTATGCCGTGTCAATCAAATCAGCGTTTAGGCTGCGATTGCGCCAAATTGCGTTTCATCTGTTCCATGCCCGTCACGACGTCTTGTTTGATCGCATTTGCAGCGGCGTGAGCATCACCAGCACGCATCGCAGACAGGCAGGCCTTGTGAAGATCGGGCAGACTTTGTGTGCCCGTCCGTCCGCAAATCACCCGAAGTGAGGGGCCAAATCGCAGGTACATTGTGTCCGCAAGCGACGCCAAAATCGGTGCGTTTGCAAGGTTATAGAGCAGGCTGTGGAACTCGTAGTTTTTGCGCAGATAGCCTGCAACCTCGCCTCTCTCGATCGCGTCGTCTAATAGAATGTCGATGCTTTCGGCGCGGTCCAAATCATCGGGCGTGGCATTTTGTGTTGCCATTATAATAAGTTGAGGCTCAATCGCCTGTCGACCGAACAACAATTCGTTCACGTTTTCAGTCGTCAAAACTGGCACTGAAACGCGGCGGTTGCCCTGAAACACAAGCGCCCCTTCTGAGATCAGCCGGCGCAAGGCTTCGCGCACAGGTGTCATACCAGCGTCAAGCATCGTCGTCAGACCCTGGATGGTAATTGCTTGGCCGGGAAGGAAATCGCCAAACAGGATATGTTCGCGCAATTTTTGATAAACCACTTCATGCGCCGGAGGCGAGGTTTTGGGCTGGGTGTCCAAGCGGTCTATTCCTAACGGTTGGTTTTCTGTTCACAATCAGTGCCACTTTGCATTCGTTCTTGTTCAAGATCAACATTCGCGTGGGCACGTGGGTTCGGCATTGTGACGCAAACATTTGATCAAAAAAGCTGGCTTACGGGGCATGTTCGACGTTTCGTGTTGCTTCACGCTGACCGATTGCTTCGCTAAGGTCATGGTCAAAAGAACACAAAGGGACGCTGGGATGAGTCGGGTTTTCGAAGATCGCGCCTATCAGGCCGCCAGTCTTGAAGGGTGCTTTTGGCAAGCCGACTATCGCCGTGATGACCTTGAGTGGCCGCAAGTTCACCAAGATACCACGACCGAAGTCGCAATCATCGGGGCCGGTTATACGGGTTTGTCGGCTGCGTTGCATTTGGCCGAACAGGGCGTGGATGTCTCGGTTTTTGATATGCACGAACCTGGTTGGGGGGCCTCGGGGCGCAGTGGTGGGTTTTGTTGCCAAGGGGGCGCTTTGGCTGGCGACGGATCGATCAGATCCCGGTTTGGGCAAGCAGGGTTGGATCAGTGGGGCGCGGTTCAGATCAATGCGGTTAATCTGGTTGCCACGCTTATCGACAGGTTTTCGATTTCCGCTGACAGGCATTCGCAGGGCGAAACCCAACTGGCACATTCGCCCAAAGCCTACCGGCGCATGCAAAAATCAGCCGAAACAGATAAAGCGAACGGCGCGTCGCATGCGTTCATCGAAACCGAAAAACTGGCAGACCATGGCATGACCAATGGCGCGCTTTTGGGAGGGCGAACCGATCCTGTCGGCTTTGCGCTGCATCCTCGCAAATATGTGCTTGGTCTTGCAGACGCTGCAAGGACACTAGGCGTCAAAATCCATTCAAAGGCCGCAGTCCTAGGCATTTCACGCATATCGGACGGGTATGAACTGGCACTCGTCTCAGCCAAAATCCGTGCCAAAAAACTGATTATTGCAACGAACGGATACAGCCGCGACGATGTCCCAAACTGGTTGAACAGCCGGTTTTTGCCGGTACAGTCCAACATAATCGTCACACGCGAATTGACAAATGCTGAGCTTCAATCCCAAGGGTGGACCTCGCATCAGATGGTGTATGACACCCGCAATTTGCTCCATTATTTCCGACTGTTGCCCGATAACCGCATGATGTTTGGAATGCGCGGAGGGATCACCGCGACCCCCAAGATGGATCGCCAAATGCACAAAATGATCCGGCGTGATTTCGATCAGATGTTTCCCGCATGGGTCCATATTGAAACCCCTTGGTTCTGGACCGGATTGGTGTGTCTGACCCGCAAACGCGTGCCGTTCATCGGCGCGATCCCAGACATGCCCGCAGCGTTCACGGGATTTGGTTGGCACGGAAACGGCATTGCGATGGGCACCTACGCGGGCAAAATGTTAGCTGGATTGGCGCTTGGGGATGAGGTCAAAGTCCCCGCTGTTCTGCGGGGCTTGCCGTCGCGTTTGCCGTTTGGGCGTCGACGCAGGCTAATTCTGCCGCCAATTTACACGGGGTTGTCGGTGAAGGATCGGCTTGGTTAGTCTGTGAACGTATCGGCCAGCTTGTCCATCCGCTTGGCCAGCCGCACATCAAGATCCGTCAAACCGCCCTTGCTATAGGTCGTAAGCTTCACGCTGACCTTGTTCCAAACATTGGTCCAATCGGGGTGATGGTTCATCTTTTCAGCCTCCATCCCTGCGACAGTCATCCAGCCAAACGCCATGCGAAAATTTGCGAAAGCGAATTTCTTTTCGATCTGGTCACGCCCAACGGTCATCGCCCAGCCGTTATCCAAAAGCGGTTGAAGGCGGTCGGCCCTGTCTTCATCGGTTAAAATATCAGTGCGCATGTCTTATTCCTGTTCCTCAATGTGGTCCTTGCGGAAGGGTCCGTAGCTGGTCAAAACTTCGATTTCTTCGTCAACGGCATCGGCTTCTTCGGTTAGATATTGGGCGACAGCGTTTCCAAAGCGTTCATCTGGAAACCAGTGTAGCGAATGTGTTTCGACGGGCATGTATCCGCGCGCGAGCTTGTGTGTGCCCTGTGCCCCAGCTTCGACTAAACGCATTCCGTTGGAAATCGCAAAGTCGATGGCTTGATAATAGCACAGTTCGAAATGAAGGCAGGGGACATGCATCGAGCATCCCCAATAGCGCCCGTAAACAGTGTCCGCGCCAATGAAGTTCAGCGCACCCGCGATGATTGCCCCATCGAATTCCGCAAGCACAAGCAAGACGTCGTCGCGCATTGTGTCCTGAACGATATCGAAGAACGCGCGGGTCAAATACGGAGACCCCCATTTGCGCATTCCGGTGTCCTGATAAAACACCCAAAAGGCATCCCAATGTTCGGGCTTTATATCATCTCCGGTTAGGGACAGAATGCGCCCGCCAAAGCCTTGCGCCTGCGCGCGTTCCTTGCGGATGTTCTTGCGTTTGCGGGAAGACAGCGTGGATAAAAACCCTTCAAAATCTTGATAACTGTCGTTCACCCAGTGAAACTGTTGGCTTTTACGCGGCAATAACCCCATTTGCGCGCCAGCGTCGCTTTCTTCTTTCGTGCAAAACGTGATGTGAAGCGATGACAGGTTATGGGTGTCGGTGAATTGAACCGCACCTTGCACAAGGGCCGCTTGGGCGATCTCGGCAAAGGCGGGTTTTACCAAGAACCGACGACCAGACGCGGGCGTGAACGGCACGGCCATTTGCATTTTGGGATAGTATTTCCCACCCGCGTTTTCGTAGGCATGCGCCCAACTGTGATCAAAGATGTATTCGCCTTGGCTATGCCCCTTTGCATAAAGCGGGGCGGCACCGATCATTTGGTCACCTAAATGGGCCGTCAGGTATTTGGGCTGCCAGCCTGTGCGGGTGCCGACGGACGCGCTGTCCTCAAGCGCGTTGAGAAACCTGTACGTGGTGAACGGATCGTTTGGCCGGCCCGTCGCACCCTCGGGGCAGGCGCACTCATCCCATGCCGATTGGTCGATACTGGCAAAACTGTCGTGGATCTGGATTTCTACACTGTCAGCCAAGTAATGACCCTTTCATTTGTGTCGACCTTTTAGAGAAGGGTCAGACGGGTCAAGTCGGCATGTAACCTTCAAAGGTCACATTGTCGGCAATCTTGCGAGCTGTGGCTTCTTGGTCTGCACTGCGAATGGTCCAGCAAAATATCGCGGCGCCGTTTGCCTTGAGATCACGAACGCGCGGGCTGTCCAATTGGTCTTGCTGATGGCTTATGAAGCACGCGCCGGTCCGTTCGTAATCCGGTATCGAGGCCAGTTCTTCGCGGCGCGCATCGGGCACGAGCAGCCAGTCATCTTTGTCATAGTTACAGGTCGTCAGACCCCGCGGAATGCTGGGGCAAAGCGACGCCATGTGCATCACTGAGTGGGGATTGAAGGACATTAACGCGGCTGGGCCGGAATATGCGGTTAGGTCTTTTGCTGTGGCGTCTTCAAGCGCGCCGACGTTGGGCCCCAGCCGTAGGTCTTGATCCTTAATCTCGATCAAAAGCGGCACTTGGCCGTCCACCAGTTTAAGAACGTCGGCCAAAGTCGGAATGCCCTCGGACCCGCCTGTCAGGGGAATGTCGGCCAGCTCGTCGGCCGTTCTTTGACACATCGCCCCCGAAGTTCCGGCAAGGCGTTGCAGGTCATAGTCGTGAAAAACCATGGCCCGCCCGTCCTTTGAGATTTGTAAATCAAGCTCAATTCCGAACCCGTGTTCGATGGCCGCACGAAATGCAGTTAGTGAATTTTCGGGCCGCCCATCGGTGACATCATGCAATCCGCGATGGGCGATAGGGCGATCAAAGAACGCTTTTGGTAGCATCACTTGATCTCAAATATGCCTTCGATTTCCACAGCAACACCAAGCGGCAAGGCTGCGGCTGAAACGGCTGAACGGGCATGACGACCAGCGTCGCCCAATGCCTCAACCAGGAAATCCGATGCGCCGTTAACGACTTGGGGTTGCTCGGTAAAATCTGCGGTGGAATTCACAAAGGCCGTCAGTTTCAACACGCGAACAAGGCGATCCAAGTCGCCTCCACAGGCCGCTTTGACCTGTGCCA
>Ga0316204_10010161_pt1 | contig 12233 bp, 9 predicted proteins | sample 6monrhotite_MG_2_FD_205661 | JGI IMG/M metagenome (GOLD analysis project Ga0316204, IMG submission 205661) | Microbial mat bacterial communities from mineral coupon in-situ incubated in ocean water Damariscotta River, Maine, United States -... | ecosystem: Environmental > Aquatic > Marine >...
GCCCTCGCGCAGGTCCGCGCCCTGGAGCCCGTCGTGCAGGGGAAGCCCGGCAGCGCTCAGGAGCGTGGGCGCGAGGTCCACGTGGCTGACCGGGTCGTCGATGACCAGCCCGGCGTCGAAGCCCACACCGCGAACAATCAGCGGCACCCGGATGGTGCCGTCGTGCAGCAGGAAGCCGTGGGTCTGCTCCCCGCCGTCCCCGAGGCCCTCGCCGTGGTCGGCTGTCACCGCCACCACGCTGGTTGACTGCGTGCGGTCCCACCAGTCGAGGAAGCGGCCCACTTCGGCGTCGGCGAAGGCGATCTCCCCGTCGTAGGGGCGGCCCTCGTGGCGGGCGTCGTAGGGGGCGGGGGGCTCGTAGGGCCAGTGGGCGTCGAAGAGGTGGATCCACACGAACAGCGGCCCCTCGACCCCATCGAGGGTGGAGAGCGCGTCGTCGATCACCTCGTCGGCGGTGCGCTGGTCGCGCCAGTCGAGCTGGGTGGGCAGGCGGGAGAGGGGGTCGTGGTAGACGTCGAAGCCCTGATCGAAGCCCCAGCGGGCCTGGGTGGGGAAGGCGCTGGTGAAGGCAGCGGTGGCGTAGCCCGCGCCCTTGAAGCGCTCGGCCAGGGTGATGGCGTCCTCGCCCAGGATGAAGTCGCCGTTGTCGCGCACGCCGTGGGAGGGGGGCACCCGGCCGGTCAGCATGGTGGAGTGGCTGGGGATGGTGAGCGGGCAGGTGGAGTAGGCCCTGGAGAAGCGCGTGCCCTCGGCGGCGAGGCGATCGGTGGTGGGGGTCTCGGCCAGCTCGTAGCCGTAGGAGCCCAGCCGGTCCGCCCGGGTGGTGTCCAGGGTGACCAGCAGCACGCTGGGCGGCTCACCAGCGGAGGCGAGGGACATCATCGAGAACAACAGCGCGAGCATGGGACGCCCTCCACTTCGAGAGAGAGCTTAGCGCCCGTGATGGATCAGGAGCCAGGTTCCTTGCCGGGGCCGCCCGGCTCGCCTCCGTCGCCGCCGCCGCCGCCGCCGCCGCCGGACGAGTCGCCGTCGTAGGGCGCGCCGCCGCGCGGCACGTCGGTGGTGTGGGCGTCGGTGCCGGAGTCCGCGCAGTCCATGAGGAAGTCCTGCCAGGTCATGGCCAGCTCCCAGAGCCCCACGGGCAGCACCTTGTCCTCCGTGGGCGCGTACTTGTCAGTGCGCACTTCGCCGCTGGCGGGGACGTTGAAGGTCAGCGTCATCAGGCCGTCCTCGTCCAGGGACTCGTCCAGCCGCCAGTCGACGAACTGCAGCTCGTCGAAGCGCCGCCCGTAGTCGTCGCCCTCCCGGGTCCACTCGCAGCCGGTGCCGTCCGCGTTGAGCACGAAGTAGAACGCGTCGTCGCTGTAGGAGTCCTTCCAGACCCCGACGAGGTACTGCTCCAGCGGGGACAGCGCGTCGGCCTGGCCGGCCTGGTCGTCGCTCCAGCCGCTGTCGCTCGAGCCGGCTGCGGCGTCCTTGTCAGGGGTACAGCCAGCGAGCAGCGCCAGCGCGAAGAGAGTGAGCATCGCGGCGTCCTTGTTCCGATACACACCATGAGGGACTCCGGCGGGGATCGTCAATTGACGCAGCCCGCTCAACCCCTCAGAAGGCCTGGAACCAGCGCAGGTAGATCTGCACCGGGAAGTCCGCCTCCAGCGCGACGGGGTCGGCGTAGAGCAGGCCCGCGGCGGTGACGCCGAGCATGGTGGGCCGCGCCCCCAGCAGATCGCCGATGCCCGAGATGCCAGCGGTCCAGCCCACCGCCTGGGCGCGCTCGACCCGCCCGCCGTCTTCCAGCCTCGCGTCGCCCATGACGCCCGCCTCCGCGCCCACCGTGAGCTGCAGCTCCGAGCCCCAGAGCAGCCACATGGGCACCGAGGCGTTGCGGATCACCGCCACCCGGTACTCGCCCTTGCCCACCGCCCGCCAGTCGCCCACCGCCTCGCCCACCTGCACGCTGCGCAGGTTGCTGGCCCCGCCGAGCCCCAGCAGCCGGTGCTCCACCTCCCCCGCCGCCAGCCCGGAGCGCAGCTCCCCGGCGAAGCTGTGCCGGGGGTGCGGGCTCCACACCCCCTCCGCCCCGCCGCTCAGGCTGGCCCAGCGCTGGTCCCCGCCGGGCACGAAGCCCGCGCCCGCGCCCGCGTAGAAGCCCTTGCCCTCCAGGGGGAAGTGGTAGTCCACCCGGTCGTCGTAGCGCCAGGCGATCCCCGCGCCCAGGGCGTAGCGGCCGTCGGTGGTGGGGCGGTAGCTGGGGTTGAGCAGCGCGGGGGTCGCGCTCAGGTAGAGGCGGTGCGGTCGGGAGCGGCGGTCCAGCAGGCGGCCCACGGCGTAGCGCCAGGTCAGCGTGGCCCCGGCGAGGTTCACCGGGTCGGTGAAGGCGCTGATGTCGAACAGGTTGTGGGTGTCGTACTGCTTGCGGATCGTGGCGCCGGCCGCCGCGGAGAAGGTCTGGTCGGAGAGGTTGATGTTGTAGGGGAAGAAGGTGAACACGCTGGTCCAGCGGGCGGGCCAGCGCTCGCTGACGTAGTCGGTCTGCGCCAGGTGCTTGTCGGGATCCAGGCGCACCCGATCGGGCGCGCTGTCCAGAGTCCAGGTCTCGGCGTCCGGGCCCGGCCCGGCCAGCCACGACAGGCGCTCGCCGTCCACCTCCAGCACCACCGGCTCGGCCGGGGCCTGCGCGGGGGCCTCACGGACGACCGTGACCTCGGCGCCCGACACCGTGAGCGTGTAGTCCTGCTCCGGGTAGGGCGCGCGCCAGGGGTCCAGCGCGAAGCCCAGCCGCCCGGCGGCGTCCTCCAGCGGCTCGCCGTCGACCAGCGCCGACGCCAGCGCCAGCGCGCTGCCCGCCCCGTAGCGGTCGTCGAGCTTCACCGACACCACCTGCCCGGGGGTGCGGGGCTGAAACAGCTCCAGCAGGTCGTCCGCCAGGGGGTCCGCCGGGAAGGTCTCGAAGAACAGCTCGCCCACGAAGGGCACGCTGCCGTCGTAGAGCAGCGAGTCGATCTCGGGGATCCAGGCCCCGAAGCGCAGCAGGTCCTCCGCGGCCCGGGCCTCGGCCGCCTCCCGCCACGCCCGGGCCATCGCGTCCGCGGCCACGGCACGCCCCCAGGGATCCTCCACCGGCAGCGACGCCTCCAGCAGCCCCCGCGCCACCGCCGCCCGGTGGTAGCGGCCCAGCCGGAAGCTCATGCGGAAGGCCCGATCCGAGAGGAACAGGGTGCCCGGCGCGGCGCGGACCAGCCGCCGCAGCTGCCGGGACTCCACCACCGTGACCCGCGCCGGCGCGTCGAGGGTCCAGGACTCGTCGAAGAGCTGGCCGAGCTGCTCGTCCCGGCCGCGGCGCTCGGGGCCGTCCTCCAGCAGGGTGATCGTCGCCCCGGCGCTACCCTCCGACGGCGGCACCGCCAGCGTGTCGATCCTGCCGCGCAGCAGCCCGGCCAGAGCCACCCGCTCGCCGGTCCCCGACCACGCCAGCGCGCCCTCCCCCGCGACGTCACCCACCACCCCCACCACCCCTTCGGGCAGGGTCACCTCCGCCGACCAGTCCGCCACCGGCACCGCCCCGTCGATCAGCGGCTGCGGATACCAGCCGCCGTTGGCCCACAGCCCCCGCCGGGGCAGCACGCCCAGCGAGCCGTAGCGCCGGGGCAGCTCGGTGGTGAAGGTCCAGGTGCCCTCCCCCGCGGACTCCCAGACGATCGTGCCGCGCTCGGGCTTGCCCGGCCAGGTGCGGAAGGTCGTCCGATCGTCCGGCGCGTCCGGCAGCAGCGCCAGCGGGTCGGCCAGCGTGATCGGCGCGCCCGGAGGACCGGTGAGGGTACCGGTGATGGTGCGGAGATCGTCGCTCACCTGCGCGGTGAGGCGGAGCTCCAGCGCCGAGGCGGGCGCCAGCAGGAGCAGGAGCGCTACACAGGCGCCGGTCAGTAGACGAACCCGAGGCCCAGGTTCACGCTGCTCAGGGTGCCGATGGAGTAGGCCATGGCGGAGTGGAACTGGAAGGCGCCCTTGGTGATCTGGAAGCCGCCGTGCACCTGCAGCGGGCGGAACTCCTCGTCGTAGGAGTCCGCGTCCTTGAAGCCGGAGATCGGCGCCACGCCGAGGTCCTCCTGGTCCGCCTCGCTCAGCCGTGGGGCCGCGTGGATGTAGAGCCGGCCGATGCCGCCGTAGGGCGAGAACTTCGTCTCGTTGATGCCGGCGATGGTCCCGAAGGGCAGCGAGTACCCGATGTTGAAGCTGAAGTCCATGACCCCCAGCTCCAGCTCATCGTTGCCCACCAGCCCGGAGTAGCCGGCCTGGATGTTGATGTCGGGGGCCTTGCGGTAGCCCTCCAGCAGCCCCCAGCGGCCCCAGCCCGAGAGCAGGGTCTGCCGGGAGAAGCCGACGTAGCCGATCGAGCCGCCGAGCTCGAGGGAGATGGGCAGGCCCTTCTGCACGACGATCTTGGGCACCCACATGATGCCGCTGGGATCGTTGTCCTCGTGCGCACGCTGCCAGCTCGACGGGTCGCTGCCGTCGATGTCCGCGGAGATGAAGGAGAAGGTGGAGTCGACGCCGACGCCGAAGCCGTTGATACCCAGGGTCTCCACGGGGGCGCCGGGCTTGTTGGCGGCGGCCGCGCCCATCTCGCGCACGACCTCCCGGTAGGCCAGGCTCACGTCCTCGGGCTCCACGGGGTTTCCGCTGAAGGACGCCATCGAGGTGAGGCTGATGTCATCGGGGAAGAAGGCCTGAGCCTCACCGGAGGAGAGCAAGGCAGCAGCGATCAGCGTGGAGAGCATCGGGTGTCCTGGTGGGTTGCCTGCCGTGATGCTACCGCGAGCGGCCCGGGGCGTCGAGTCGTCGGCGCCGCAGGCAGGCCGCGAGGGTCAGCGAGAGCCAGAGCACGGCGCCTGACGGGGCCGCGGGCGCGGCCGCGCAGCCGCAGCCCTTGACGTCGTCGCCGATGCTGCCGACGGCCTCGGCGCCGCCGTCGTCGCCGGTGTCTTCGGGCGGGGCGGTGTCCTCGGCGATCTCCGCGTCCACGCCGTCGCAGTCCTGGTCCACGCCGTCCCCGGGGATGTCGGGGGCGCCGGGGTAGACGCCGCCGTCCAGCGGGTCGCAGTCCCCGTCCTCGCGGACCATCAGCAGGGCCTCGCAGTCACCGTCGGCCACGATCACCGGGTCGCCGCCGCCGTAGCCGTCGCCGTCGTTGTCGACGAAGCAGGTGGCCGCGTCGAAGCCGTCGCAGTCCTGATCGACGCCGTCGTCCGGGATCTCGGGCGCGCCGGGGTAGACCGCGTCGGAGGTGTCGTCGCAGTCCGCGTCGTCGTAGTCCGCGCCGTCCGCCTCGCAGTCGCCGGGCAGCACCAGGGTCACGTCGCCGCCGTAGCCGTCGCCGTCGTCGTCGGCGAAGCAGGTCACGTCGTCGAAGCCGTCGCAGTCCTGATCGATCCCGTCGTCCACGGTCTCCGGCGCGCCGGGGTAGGCGTCGGGGTCGCTGTCGTCGCAGTCGACCGGGTCGCCCTCGACCTCCACGCACTCGGCGGTCAGCACTCCGTCCTCGTCGCCGTCGCGGCAGGTGAAGAGGAGGTTGGCGATGAGGGCGTCGTTGATGGCCGCGCAGCTGGAGTTGATGAGGTTGCTGTCCGTGAGGAGGATGACGTCCTCCTCCACACCCAGCAGGATCTGCCCGCTCTCGCCGGTGAGCACCAGCTCGAAGTCGTCGCTGGGGTCGAGGCCGTTGCTGTAGGCGTAGACGGCCTCGCTCACGCCGTCCACCAGCGGGTGCGTCGCGTCCTCGAAGATGGCGTAGTGGCTGCAGCCGCTGTCGTACTCGCCGTAGGTGAAGCGGCTGTCGTAGCCGAGCCCCTCCAGGACCTGGTTGGCGTAGCTGTACTCCGAGTAGAAGCCCGAGCCGTCCGTCATGACGATCAGCCCGCCGCCGTAGCCCGCGAGCTGCTTCAGATCGTCGCCGCTCGGCGGCGAGGTGGGGAAGGCGACGAGGATCGTCTGGTAGGGCGTGAGGTCCGCCGGCAGCGTGCTCTGCCAGTCGACCCTGGAGACCCCGGCCAGGAGCGCGCTGGTCTCGAACTCACCGCGGGTCTCGTACTTGGAGCTCTGGTCGTAGAACAGCACCGCGCTGGAGGTGCTCGTGGTGGTGGTTCCCGCGAGCGCCGCGCTCACCAGGCCGCCGGTCATCATCCAGAGCATCACTCCCCCTCGGTCTCGTCGTCCAGGTCCTGCATGATGATACGCCAGGGGGGCTGGTCCAGACGGAACCAGTCCGCGCCGGTGATCGATGTGCAGGTCTCCAGATCGTAGACCAGCAGCCCGCTCAGGCCGCTCGGGTCGTCCGCGGGCGGGCGGGCGGCGATCCAGGCGCGGCCCTCGGGCGAGAGCGCGACGTCCACCAGCTGGGCCCGGGGCTGCTCGACCTCCACCAGCAGGAAGTCCAGAGTGTCGAAGCAGGAGACGCCGTAGCGCCAGTCCGCGTCGTAGGTCAGCGCCACGCCGCGGCGGCCGGACAGCGCCACGTCCGCGAGCCCCCGATCCATCGCCGCCTCGTCGATGAGCAGCGACACCAGCCCGCTGGGCCGGTCGACGGCGTAGAGCCCGCCCTGGCGGTCAAAGGCGCCGACCCGGACCAGCAGCTTGTCGGGCTCGCCGGGCCAGGGCTCCACCGCCGGGAGCGGGCCGGGCACGCCGATGGTGCGCACCACCTTGCGGGTCTCGCAGTCGATCTCCGCCACCGATCCGGCCAGGGGCGTGTAGGTGGCCGGGTCCAGCTCGTGCAGCGCCGCGTAGAGCGTGCCCTCCACCACGGCCAGCCCCGCCGGGTCCTGGCCCTTGGGCGCCTCGATGCTCGCCAGGGTCTCGCCGGTCAGCGGATCGAGGGCGACGATCGTGCCCGCGGTGTGCAGCGAGACGAACAGGGCGTCCCCGCAGACCTGGGCGTCGTAGGGCGCGCCGTCGAGCGCGTAGTCCGCCAGCGGGGTCTCCCACTCGCCCGGGTCCAGCAGGCGCACCCGGGCGTCGTCGAAGCGGTCCAGCACCAGCAGGCTCTCGCCGACGATGGCCAGCTGGGCGTCGCCGCTGGTCTCGGCGAGGTCCTCGTTGATGGCCCCGGTGTTCAGGTTGACGCTCTCCAGCACCCCGCCCGTGAGCGCGGCGTTGGCGGTCAGCACCCGGGCGAAGCCGAGCTCGCTGGCGTCCTCCTCGCCCACATCACCGCCGCCGTCGGTGTCCACGGCGGAGTCGATCGTCTCGCTGCCGGGCTCCGGGGCGCGGAGCACGCAGCCGGTCAGCAGCGCGGGCAGCGCGGCCGACGTCGCGAGGGCGAGCAGCGGGGACAGGCGATCGGTCACGGCCTCATCATGCCATCGGGAGCGCGCGTCGGGGTCACTTGTACTTCGGTGCCCACGGCGGCTTGGGCACGCCGTCCATGATGCCCCGGGGCGGCACGCTCCAGACCTGCTGCTCCCGCAGCCCCGACTCCTGCAGCACCGCGTTGGCGGCCAGCACGCCCGAGGTGTAGGCGGCCTCCATCAGCATCACCGGCAGCCCCAGCTTCACCCAGTCCCCGGCGAGGTAGAGGCCCGGCACGCCCGTCTCCGTCGTGGGCCGCGCCGCGCGCATGCCGACGTGGAAGGCGGAGAAGTTCTTGTTGACCTGCAGGTACTCGCGGATGATCCGCTGCTTCCGCATGTGGGGGTAGAAGCCGTACAGCTCCTCGAGCATCTGGGCCCGGATGGCCTCATCGTCCTCGAAGTCGTCGGGCACGGCGTAGCAGTGCAGCTCCAGCACCGCGCCGCCCCGGGGCTTCGCCCAGGCCATGCAGTCGGGATCGAAGCGGTGGTACAGGGCGATGGCGTCCAGGGCACGGCGGCGCTCGGTGATCACGAACAGCGGCATCTCCGCCGGCAGATCCGTGTCGGTCCAGATGCGCAGCACCGCGTAGCGCTGGGAGGGCTCCAGGGCCGTGAGCTTCGCGGCCACCTCGGGGCTCGCGTCGGCCAGCCAGGGCGCGCGCTCGGCGATGGCTCGCGCGCCGACGACGTCGGTGGCCAGCACCACGGCGTCGACCGCCTCGTGCTCGCCGCTCTCCGTGCGCACCACGAAGCCGTCGCCGTCCCTGTCGATACCTTCCACGGTGGTCCCGGCCCGGACCCGCGCGCCCCGCTCGGTCAGGTGGGCCAGGATGGGGTCCACCACCGCGGTGCCGTAGTCGGCGACGGGGTACTCGTAGAGCAGCCCGGCGGGCTGGCTCAGGTAGTAGAAGTGGAAGCTCTTGACGAGCTCCGCCATCGACATGCGCTCCTCCTCCGCGAAGAAGGCCCGCGCGAAGGTGTTGAAGGAGAGCATCAACCCCCTGGGCAGCTCGGCGATGCGCGCGAACTCGGCGAAGGAGATGTCGTCCAGCTCGTCGAAGGTGGTCTCGGGGTTGTACCGGAGCAGCACGTCCATGTGCTTGGCTGCGGGCCCCAGCAGCACATCCCGCCAGCGGAACACGCCCTGCCGCGCCAGCCCGAGGATGTTGAGTACGGGCACGGTCTCGGCCTCGAGGAAGCCGTGCTTCTTCCCGTCCAGGCCGAGGATCAGGTAGTCCTCGATGGAGGCGAGCTCCTGGTAGATGCCCAGGCGCTCCAGGTACTCCGTCAGGTTGTAGTAGTGGCGGAAGAAGGCGTGGAAGCCGTGCTCCACCATGGCCTCGCTGCCGTCGGACAGGACCTGCTTCCAGGCGCGGATCTTGCCGCCGAAGGTCTCGTGCTTCTCGATGAGCACGACCTCGTAGCCGCGCTCAGCCAGCAGCGACGCCGCCCCGAACCCGGCGAGGCCGCCGCCGATCACCGCGACCCGCTTGGGGGACTCCAGGCGCTCGGGCTGCGCCGGATCCGGTTGGTTGTATTGATGGCGCCAGCCACCGAAGCGGCGCTCGATCTGACGCGCGAGCGTGGGCCGGAAGCCCAGCAGCGTTCGATCCAGCGGATCGCGGCTCCACATCGCCATCAGTACTCCAGCAGCGGGACGGCGCACCACATATTCGACGGTGTAGGATGGTGCCCGTCGCGAAGGAGCCCGCCTTGTCCACAGTGAGCCTCACCCGATCCCTGCACGTCGCCGCCCTCGAGCGCTCCGAGAACGACTGGTCGGGCGACGGCCTCGACCGCCTGGTGACGCTGGAGAACGTGCGCCTCCAGGTCGCGGGCGCGAGCTGGACAACCACCCACCGACAGTCCGCGGCGGCCGGGGTGGCCCTCGCGACGCGCACGCTGCAGAACTGCTCCAAGCGCGCGGTCACCCGCTCCTGGCACAGCGCCGGCGGGCGGGTGCCGGAGACCTTCCGCTGGACCCTCGATCGCACGCTGTCCGGGGCGACCCCGCCGCTGGAGCCCGTGCCCCTGCCCGCCGGCATCACGGTGGGCGACGAGTCCCAGATCGCCATCCCCACGGATGTGGCCGGCGGCGCGGTCAGCCGCAGCCGCCTGCTGGTGGACACCCTGGTGGCCGAGGCCACGGCCTGCAGCAAGGTGCGCACCCGTCTGGTGGCACGATCCCTGAAGGAGCACGGGCTGCTGGATCTGCACGTGCTGGCGACCGCCGACGCCGAGGTGACCCTGACGGACAGGAACAACACCCGGGGCAGGCCGCTGACGATCCAGCACTTCCGCATCTCGCTGGTCGTGACTCTGAGCGGCAGCTACCAGGCCGAGACCTGGCCCGAGGTGGAGCAGGAGCACGCCCAGCTCCCCTGCGACTGCCCCGGAGAGAGCCCCTGCGGCCGGGCGACGCCCTTCGACGAGCCCTTCATCGGGCCGGACATCGTGAACGAGCCCACGGCGACCTCCATCCCGCCCTCCCTGCCGCCGCTGTCCTTCCGCGCGGCGCCGCGGGTGGGCGTCGAGGAGCACCGGCCGGCGCTGGTGGAGACCACGGCCGTGCGCGTGGATCGCCCGTCGCTGGTGGACGATGTGCCCGAAGACTTCCACGAGGACACCGAGGAGTCCCACCGCGACCTCGGAGCCGTGCCGGGGATCGGCGAGGCCAGCCGGGCGAAGCTGATCGCCGCGGGCATCGACGACGTGGCCGCGCTGGCCGGCGTGGATCCGGCCTCGCTGAAGGTGTCCGGGGTCGGCGCCGGGCGGCTGAAGCGCTGGCGGGACGCGGCCCGGGCGCTGCTGGACGGCTGAACGCCCCACAATCCACCCTCAAATGCATCGCACCGAGGGTCAACAGCGCGCGCGGCGTCCCCACCAATGGGCCACCATGACCACACTCCTCGCCCTCGCCCTCGCCGGGCCGGCCGCGGCTGGCCCGAGCTACTCCTACTCCCTGCCCTACGACTGGTGGGACCACAGCTACCCGGCGCGCTCGCCCTGCCCGCCGGGGAGCACCCTGCTCGGCGGCTCCGCCCCCGAGCACGACGGCTACGTCTGCCTGGACGCGGACTACAGGGCCCAGGGCCGGGTCACGCTCTGGGACGTGCAGCCCGACGGTCAGGTCGGCCGCATCGACGGCATTGTGTACGACGGCATCCCCGCGGGAGGCTGGACCACGCTCGACGCCAGCGGTCAGCTCACGAGGGTGATCACCTACGACGGCAGCGCGGGCCGCCGCCGGGAGCGGGCGCGGCTGGAGGTCCATGACGTGCCCTTCGCGCTGCGGGGCGGCCGGAGGGCGACGCGCTCGATGGTGGACTTCGAGGACGGCCGCCCCACGCACTACACGGACTACCAGGGCAGGCGCGGCCGCCGGGCCACCGTCACGCTGGTGAACCCGAACGCCCACCCCATGGCCAGCTGGAGCACCCGCGACGGCGAGCGGCACGGGGTCTCGACGGCGTGGCACATGGACGGCTCGATCAGCGAACAGGGCCGCTACGAGGACGGCCTCGCGGAGGGGCTGTGGCGACGCTGGCACGCCGACGGGCAGATCCTCTCGATGGGCACCTACCGGGACGGGCATCCCCACGGGGACTGGACCTGCTGGGATGAGCGCGGCGCGGTCGCCGTTGATGGGCGCTACCGGGACGGCTACCGGGTCGGGCGGTGGCGCTTCGACGCGGGCGCCGCCTGGCAGCGCTACCCCGCCCCCGGCCCGGACAACCCACAGGTGCAGCATCGGGCCATCTACGAGAGCCCTCGCGGCGGCGCGATCCGGGATGATCCCTGCGAGGACCGATGACCTCGGCGCCCTACCCGCCGATGCGGGTCATCACGCCCTCGAAGGTGTCGCCGCCCTCGACCGCGCAGCCGTGGCCTTCGCGCTTGCCGGACACCATGGCCCGGATGGCCTCGGCGATGGTCGCATCACTCGCGCCCTGGCGCAGGTAGTCCCGCAGGCTCGGCGTGTCGTCGTCCGAGAGGCAGGTGCGGAGGTGGCCGTCGGCCATCAGGCGCAGGCGGTTGCAGCTGGAGCAGAACTTCTCGGACAGGGGCGAGACGAAGCCCACCTTCAGGCCGGTCTCCTCCACCTTCCAGTACACGGCGGGGCCGGCGGTCGGGTCCTCCTGAACCGACGGCGTGAGTGTGTAGCGCTCGCCGATGACCGCCCGCATCTGCGCGGCGGTGAAGGACGCGTGGCGGCGGACCTCGAAGGGCATGTACTCGATGAAGCGCAGCTCGGTGTCCGCGGCGTGCTGGGAGAAGTACTCCACCATGGGCAGCACCTCGTCTTCGTTCTCCCCGGCCATCACCACGCAGTTGATCTTGATGGGCGTCAGCCCCGCCGCCCGCGCCGCATCGATGCCCGCCAGCACGTCCTTGAGCTTGCCGCCCCGGGTCAGCGCCGCGAAGCGCGCGGCGTCCAGCGAGTCCAGGGAGACGTTCACCCGGTTCATGCCCGCCCGCGCCAGGGCGTCCGCGATGCGGGCCAGCCGGAAGGCGTTGGTGGTCATGCTCAGGTCGGTGATCTGCGGCACCGCGCCGACGCGCTGCACCAGGCCGACGAAGTCCTTTCGCAGGCTGGGCTCGCCGCCGGTGAGGCGGATCTTGGTGATGCCGAGGGCCCCGAAGATGCGGGCCAGGCGGCCGATCTCCTCGAAGGTGAGGATGTGATCCCGGGGCATCCAGTCCAGGCCCTCGGGGGGCATGCAGTAGACGCAGCGGTAGTTGCAGCGATCGGTCACCGACAGGCGCAGGTAGGTGTGCACCCGCTGGAAGCGGTCGACCAGTCCGCCCGGGGGCTGCGCTGGCGGGTTGGCTGTCACGCGCCCAGCTGCTCCGCGATGGCGCGGGCGACGTCCAGGAAGATGTCCC
>Ga0316204_10010162_pt1 | contig 12233 bp, 7 predicted proteins | sample 6monrhotite_MG_2_FD_205661 | JGI IMG/M metagenome (GOLD analysis project Ga0316204, IMG submission 205661) | Microbial mat bacterial communities from mineral coupon in-situ incubated in ocean water Damariscotta River, Maine, United States -... | ecosystem: Environmental > Aquatic > Marine >...
AGCCAAACCGCATACTCGATGATTTCTGGTGGAAAACGGTGCCCTTTAAAGCCGGGGCAATTCTTTGGTTTTGTCATAATAGATGTTTAGAAATGAGAGGAGGACCCGTCAACTTGACGATACCGTTGAAGGTTACTAGCATCGTATCGCTGACCGTTTCTGAACCTGACGGCCAAACTGTCGCCGTCTGTGTTCGCGACCAGGAGCCGATCAAAGCCAATATCGGGCCAAGGGGTATCTTGCGCCGCGCAAATTGCTGGCGCTGCTAGCAACATCGTCGCCATGCTGACGGTCTTTAGAAAATGCCTCTTGGTTTGCATTGTCATATCCTCATGCGGAAAAATCGGCGGGTTCAACTGTGTAGCGCCCCCTTAACAATATTACAATATTGTCTCACAGGCGCGAAAATGGTTTTCTTCTCTAATCAATGAAAGTGACGGGGAGGGCAGGGCGCTTGTGCGCCCCGCCCAACACATCAAACCATACCTTCGGGCAACCATACTGCGATGCGCGCATCTTGCGTCTCCGTGACGCCAAGGGCCTTACGTGTTGCCTCGTCGCCGAACAGTTTTTCTAACTTTGTGGCCTTCTCGCCTTTTTTCAAAGTCGCGAACGATTTGGCTGCGTCGTGGTTCTCGGACAGGTCCAATAGGTCGTTCCACAACTCGATCATGTAGGGACCACCAACCCGCATGAAAAAGTTCTCTGCTGTTGGTGTGAAGTGATCCCGTGTGACCTTCTTGGTTTTCTGGTCGATCATGTCTGCAAGATCAGCGTCCGAAATTGATAGCTGGCCGATAATTTTCCGCACCAACATATCCATACACTTCTTATGCCCGCGTTTGCGGAACGCTGCGAAATCCTCGGCCTCGTTGCCTTTGCTCTCAGTCGGATCGGGCAGGGTCAATCGCTTATCTTGGGCGTATCCCGTCTCCGTCTCTGGCACATTGGACAGGTAGGGAAGGGACACATCATAGGCATGAATGCGGCGGTATCCCTGCGATTGCGTCAATTGGTAGGCCAGTAGATCAAGGGCAAGCGTCGGGTCGTCCAGTAGGGCGTTTTGACGTGCGCCTACAACTACACGGTTAAGGTCTTCTTGCAACTTGGCAGAAATCGGCGACTTCTTCGCTGTCTCTTTGTGGGCGGATTTTTTCAATACACCCGCCTCAATCGCAGCGGCTTGATCCTCAACACGCACAAGCCCTTCGATCAGCTCAACCCGTCCGTTGAAGTCCACATACATGATCATGCCTGCATGGGTCATTTGCTCGTCTGTGAACACGCCTTTGACCTTCGCCTTCAACTCCGCATATTCAGCGATGCCAGCATCATCGCAAGCGTCACCCTCAACCAATTCGCTCAATTCATTGAAGCGGTCATTTTCTTCCTCGGTCAAAACGCCTTCGACCTTGTAGAGCCGCGCTAGCTTCATCCGCTCAATGGTGTCGTAATAAACGCCATCATCCATCAACGCTTCGCCCCATTTCCAACCGTTGTGTTCTGCAAGCTGCGCCGCCGTAGCCGCTAGTTTCACTTCAAAACAATCCTGCAAAATGGTCGGATCATCGAAGATCGTTTCATTTTCGAACAGATCGCCACCGTTGCGACCCCCTGCGGCTTTATATTCCTCAACACCGACGAAAACGGCGCGACGGTCAGTGCCTTTCACATGGTCAGGTTTCAACGCTTCCTTGATCTGGTGATCGGACATAGCCCCCCAGCCTTTGGTGCCACGGGATTTTACGACCTCCAACACATCAAGGGTTAGCTTTACATCATTGCTGATCGTGAACGCCTTAGCTTGGGACAGGCTGATTTCGGCGGCTTTCAAAGCGTCCAGCACGGCGTCGTCAAGGTCAGCAAGAGCCAAACGGCGATACACTTTTTTCTCCGTCACACCATATGCCACTGCAATCTGACCTGCGTTCATGCCTGTTTTTGACAAGGTGCCATAGTCACGAATTTCATCGGCGGGGTGCAAGTCTTGGCGCTGCGCGTTTTCACTGGTCGCCCATAATTTCGCGGTGTCTTCATCGGCTGCAAGCTGCACCTGCACGTTCTGAAAGCGTGGATCGTCCTGCATCAGCGCAAGGGCGCGGTAACGCCGCCCACCAGCAACAACGCCAACCCCCTCGGTCCCATCGTGACGGAACCCTGCAAGGTTGTGGATTAAGCCAGCAATTTTGATGTTCTCGGCAAGGGCTGCGATTTCATCATCTGAAACCACTGTGCGGGGGTTAAACGGGGAAACGTATAGATCAGCAAAGGCAACGGTTTCTGTGATCTGCGGGATTGTTGTTTGATCGGTCATTTTTCTATCCTTGATGTGGTGATAAATTGAGGGGAACGCCCTGCATGGGCGCTCCTGATTTTCAGTAGTCTGAGGGGAAAAGGATGGTCATAACCCGCTTGGTTTGGTCCAAGTCTGTCGGGTCTTCTGCACCATATTCGAGGTTCAAATCGTAAAGGTCGATCTTGAACCAGATGGTTTTGGTGTCGTCGGCAATGGTGATTTCCACTGCCCCAAAGCTGTGATCGCCGTATGGGTCATTGTCTTCGGTGAAGTCGTCAAAGTGCTGGATCGCCTGCATCATCCGCGCCATCCAAGCGGGGCTAAGTGCTGCAACGGCCTGCGTCATGACAATCTGGCCGGATATCGTAAAATCCGCCCCCCAAGTATGGCGAAAGCGGTCATTATGTTCCGCAATCGTCTTTGCTCGCTCGGCTGCGGTGTAGTCTTCTTCTGGAATTGAAAGCTGTTCAAAAGCCATTTTATCGGTTCCTTTGTGGTGCCACCGTCTGAGACTTTGTGCCTCTTAATGGTGCTGGTTTTGAGCAAAGCCCTAAGAGGGCGTCGTCTCTAAAACCTGCCATGTGGCCGAACAGGGTCGGGGAATTTGGAACGGAAAATCGACAAGGTAGGTGCGGGCAGAAGGCGTAGCCGACAACTCGGCCTTGTCTATTTTCTGTGGAAAAAGGGGCAGGAACAGGCCCCATTCTTTCTGCCCGAAGCGGCGTTCGGCTTGACCGAACCCCAAGGGATGCACCATGCAATCGTGACCCGCAGGGCAGATCGGCGCGGCCCAGGGCGAGCATGACCAAAGGAGGGGGTACGGCTCGGAGAGACGGGCGACTGACTATTGGATCAGCTCGTATCGGGACGTGATGTTCTGGTGAAGCCGCGTGCCGGCTGAATTAGTGCGCGGTGACACGGTCAAAGGCCGGGTCAGGGGCCCAACACTACGACACCTGCAAATCAAACCAGACGTTCGAACTTATTGAAAAATGAGGGTAACAAATCGGATCAAATTCCTAATTTTTTCGCTGCCATTGGATCTTCAACCACTGGCGCCATTGCGCAGACAGAAGCGGAAAATGACTGCGATCTAGCTGTCGCCGCCATGCTAAATCTTGCACAAACAAACCTGAGCAACCAAGAAACACTGCTACAACTCTCCATCGATAAGCTCATTTTTTTTGACACTCTTTGAAGCTGCCACCACCCCTGAAGAACTTGAACCACTGGCGCGTTTTGATGCGACCATCGAAGAGGCCGAACGTATCGACACGCAGGTTATGGCTGCTGGCATTCAGGCAATGCGTCGAATGTGTCCCGCCGCTTTCCAACATAACTAAGAACAGGGTGGGGCTGTCTGCCCCCGCGCCGATGGCGCTCCCCCGAGGATTTTTGAGGGAAGATGAATGATGAAAAGAGCGTCTATTCTAGTCCACCAAAGCCAAAGACCGAGGCATAATATTATTGTGCTAAAAACAATATTGTAATATTGTTCTTTATTGCGGGCCTAGCAGGGATGCGACGGTTCGTGGAAGGTGAAAAAAAACTCCGGTTGGATTTACCGAAAGGGCCGGAACCGCAAGGTTTCGGTCCTTTTACGTTTATGGAGGAAGCAAACGAAATTCGTATTGATACTGGTGCTGTTCAACCTTGAGTCTGGTTCCGAATTCACCGAGCGGCGGACAAAGGATCGACGGTCTGAGCTGAAAGGCAAGGTAGGCGGGCGATTGAACGTGTTGTACACCTAGTCGATGCCAAACGCATATTTCACTGAACAACTCGTTTTGCGAAAACTCCGGCGACGACTTTTGGGCCGCGGTGATCGGCGCGGAACTGAGTGGTTCCAGTTGCGAAAGAAGGAAACCATGTCTGACGTGGTTGATCGGATTCATAAAGCAGCCTGTCGCATTAGATGGGTGTCCAAGATGAAATTTTCGTGGCCGTCAGGCCAGGACTTCGTGGTCTACAAGAGCTGCGATCGCAGCCGGTCGTTAGTGCTGGGAGGGTTGGCACATTCTGTCCTATTCTTCCCGCAAACGCGCATCCAAACCTTTTAAACTAGCGATGATATTCAGTGTTCCGGCACGCGCAGCATTGTTCATGCCGCGTAGGTATCCACCGGGGCATTTGACAGGGAGTTGTGGATGGTATCGGTTCGCATCGGTGATGATGAGAGCAAGGATCGCATCGTCTTTTCCCATCAGATCGCAAGCATCGTTCCAAGCTGATTGGTTGATGCCCAATTCTCGCAACATCTGAATCGCTGCACATGATACGTCATGCTCGGTCGGTTGCCGCCCTTGCGCGTGAGCATCAATGTAGAACTTCATTTCTGGTGAGCAGAGGCCATAAAGGATCGGTCCTGATAGCTTTAGGCGAATTTCGCCCTTGCGGTACTCGCCTGACCCTTCCTTCTTATTTTCTCTGCAATCTTTCGAGCCGGTAGGCTCGGAACTTAAATCCTTAGCGTGTGTGGACTTGTCCACACTCTTTTCAGCAACGCTTGCGTTACAGACATAGCTAAGTTCTTGGGTTGTATCTTGTATATAGGGGGTAGCATTTGTGCCGCTCTGGTGTTGCATATTCTCTGACTCTTGCAAGATCATCAACACATTCTGGGTCAAGTTATCTGCCTCAAGAACATGCTGGCGAAGTTCGTCCATATCCATGCGACGAAGCAAACGAGCGTCAGGCCAATCCTCATACTCTGACATGAAGTCTTTGACCTTCTGATTGGTGATCTGCATGTCAGCAAGATCGTTCAACGCAGCCTTCAAATGACCCTTGTGAATGCTTCGCGTGTTGCACAGTAGGTTGCGCTCTACCTGTAGAGCCTCTTGCTGATGCTTGTGGCCCAACATGGCAGGGACCAAGGCAATGGCATTTGAGAAAAAGATGCCACAGCCAGCAAAACCGGACCTGCCGCCGTGCGCCATCGTGCGTTTCTCGATAAGACCCAATGCCGCAAGCCGCTTTTCGTGCCGGTTGATTGTATAGCGGGATTTGCTGCGACGAGCTGCCACTTCGCCCTGACGACGCCAACAGCATGGTTCACGGTCGGGCTTCTTCCAGTCACTAGGCCGGGGATCTTCCGCCATGCGAACGAAAGTGGAAATTTCGGCGTCCGTCAGATTGAACAATGTCGGTGCGGTGTTCTCGAACAGCCGTATGAAGCCGTCCCGTTCCATGCCTTCGGGCAGGGTCGGGTACCCTTGGGTGTCTAGATCGTCGTGCGCTCTTAGAGCGGAAATGTTGTTCATTTTTCTATCCTTGCTCGATTTTAAGCAAGACGGTTGCGGGCAAATTTCCATCGTTCGCACAAATGCGTTTTTTGTTGCCAGCTTGGAGAGGGAGTGATAAAACCGAGATCAACAGCTTTTATGATCTACTAAAGAATTGGCGTTCTTTGGTTTCAGAACCCCCCCCGTTAGGTTTCCGCCTTGCGGGGGTTTCTACTTTTTAGGGCTGGTTTCTCCTTTCGATTCTCTTGTTTCAGGCGCTGTCAGAATACAGGGTATTGGGCTTTGGGCCATAGTACCTACTGTATGCTGCGCCTTGGGCTAACTCTTGTGGTTGATGAGAGGGTTAGGCCAAGATGCAGATGTAGCGGACGCACAGATGCGTTTTTTGCTTGATTGCTATGTTGGTGGGGTGTTAGAACCGGACTTGAAAAATTGAGTAGCCGTTCGGGACGCCAATCCCTTGGTTCTAAAACCCCCCGTACAGGTTAACCCCTCTGCGGGGGTTTCTCGTTGTACGGCGGGAACTGCTCCTCTACCTGTTGATTCTTATTAATTATGACGACAGGCATACAACGTCTGGGTGCCTGTCGCAATTATAGTATCGTGCACTCGGCGTCATACCACGCCTAGTAGTTGATCTGCTCAAACCCGTAATTGCCCTCATAGTCGCGCCAATCCACGAAAACCGACCGATGAAAGATCGACGGGCAGTTACTTGGATAGTTCTCAAGACCCGTATGAGCCGCAGGCAGCGAGCGGTAATCGCTTGATCCCGCCCAACGGAAATCGCCCTGTGTACCGTATGTACCAACGCGCATGGAAAACGAACGGTTGCAGTCACCATCTTGGCCGCTCTCATGCTGTCTGGCGTATGTGACGTTGTAAACGCGGATCGAACGAACGAAATTGAACTCCGCACCGCTTATGTCGATGTCTGCACCACCATCTTGGACGAGCTGCATGGCAAAGCCATCTGGAAGCGGGTTGGCAGACCCGCCGCTGCGTCGGACAACGGCGGGTTGCGCCATAAGCGAAGTATCCGTGAGTGGGACGCTTGGATACGACTGGGACGGCGCATCGTTCATGTCCAAGAGAATTTCATAGATGCGACCCGCTGTTAGAGTGTCGGGATCGACTGTATATGCAGCACCCATAGGACAACGCCAAATTTGCAAGGGTGGCTCAACAGGCCAAGGTGTGATCCTGCGGATAAACTCCGCGCGAGCACGGGCACATGGCACCGATGCAGGCCAACCGCCTGACAAGCAAAGCAGAATAGCGCAATCAATCTGATACGTCTGGGCTTGCACGCGTTCTGGTGCCGCTGTGATGCCGACTGCGGCTGTTGCCATAGCCAGTACGCTTGAGTGGAGAATGTTTGTCATGCGTCACCCTTCGATTGTAAGATATTATAACGACGTGGAGATGTTATAATATTGTTTAGTCGAAGTTGGGGTGCTAAATCAAGTGTCGGCTTCGATAGAGATGTCCTGTTTGTTGAACGTCAGATATTGGACAAAAAATATAAGGCAATTCCAATACAAGATGGCATCACCAAGATGCAGCATTTTCGATTACAACGAACGCTTCGAAAACCCGACGTCGTCACTCGACCATAGGACACTCAGGCGCTATGCAATAGGAGCAGAGAGCGATGAGCGCTTAAGTTGCCGTCCACGGAACAGGCAGTAGCTAACCGTGCTGATGCCGAAGTTTAATGGGAGTGCTCAATGCTAGGGCTTAAATTAAGAGATGAGTTCAAAGGTCGGCGCTTGAAAGGCACGGCAATCGAGCTCTCTAACGAAGCGAATACCGGTGCTACTCAGGTGCCGGCAGAAAATTTCCTGGAAATAACGTACCCAACTCTCGATCTTCTCAAGGGGATTGAAGCAGTTGGTCCCAACCAAGGACGCCCAGTTGTAGTGATCGGGGAACGTGGACTCGGCAAGTCACACCTAATGGCGGCGCTATACCATGCTGTCAATGACCCGAAATCGACCCACGCATGGTTGTCGGATTGGTCCGACAAACTTGGCGATCCACAAATAGGTGCCATACCGCTTCGTGAAAAAATGCTGGTGATCGGAGAGAGCCTACATCGCCAGCGTTACAAATTTCTATGGGATATCCTTTTTGATCGCCATCCGCATGGAACATACATCAAGGGGAAATGGGAAGGGATGGGAACGGCCAAGCCGGACATCCCGTCCGATCAGCTGATACTCGAACTCCTTCGTCACACCCCGATGATGCTCCTTCTGGATGAATTCCAGACCTGGTTCGACGGGCTCACCAATACGAAGCAGTATCCGTGGAAGAACTGGGCGTTCAATTTCATTCAGATCTTGTCTGAAATTGCGAAGGAACATCCTGACCTACTTGTCCTCGTCGTCTCTGTTCGAAACGGCACCAGCGATGCGTATCAGCAAATTCATCGCGTGAATCCGGTACAAGTAGACTTTCGCGCGGGAGGTAGTCCTGACAAAATTCAGAACGATCGCCGCAGGATGCTACTGCACCGACTATTCGAAAACAGACTCCAAATTGGTGATGCTGCGGTTGATGACGTTTTAGCAACCCATGTGGCTGAGTTCTTTCGGCTGCTCAATATCCCTCCAGCGGAGCAGGATAGAAAGCAGCATGACTTCAGGGAATCTTGGCCTTTCGCCCCCCATCTTTTGCAGCTTCTGGAAGATCAGGTTCTGGTAGCCACTGACGCTCAAGAAACGCGGGATTTGATCCGAATCTTGGCAAGTCTGTTTAAAAGTCGTGGAGAAAATACCCCAGTCTTAACGTCTGCAGATTTCAAACTCGACGATGAGGCTACCGGGATTGGCGCTTTGCTCGACTCCGTCGCAAATCAGCAGCATCGTGCCCTACGAGATAAAGCTCGCCGAAATTTGACGTCAGTTGTTGAGGCGGTTCCAGACCACACAGCCAAAGCTCCTCACCTAGAGGATATAGTTGGTGCCCTTTGGTTGCGCTCAATCGCAGTGGGCAATACGGCCGGGGCGGAACCCGCTGTCCTTCAAGCGGATATCACAAAAGCCAACAAAATCGATGACAACTCTTTCCAGGTAGAACTGGCGACGATCATCGAGAACAGTTTCAACATCCATCAAGATGGAACGCGTCTTGTCTTCAAGGAAGAGGAGAATCCTCAAGCCAAAGTTATGGCGTCAGCTAGGAACGACAAGCTCTTCACTGACGGTACCGACTTGCTACAGCTGGCAAAAGAAATCCGATACGTTATCGGTGGCACGGAGGAAGTTGCGAAAAATTTCCGCGTCATCGCCCTTCCGCGCAATTGGCTGACCGATCCATGGACTGGTCTGGAGGAAGGTGAGCATCCTGACAAGTGGGACGAAAGACTACCTATCCTTGTTTTGCCAGAGGAGCCCGATCGCCTGAATGATAGGCTAGGTCAATGGCTGAAGGAACACCTTCAGAAGCGTCGCAACACAGTTCGCTTCTTGCTACCACGCCCAGGATTCACAAACGCCTTTTATGACAGAGACCTGCTTATTCTCGCTCGCGCAGAAATGAAGGCTCAGGAGTGGGGTTCACAAAACCCTGAGTATCGAAGGCTGCAGACAAAGTACCAAGGCGAGCTCCGCGATATTCTCAAGAAACGCTTCGATCGCTTTGCTGTTCTGCATCGGTGGAACTTTTCGGATACGTCGCAATGTGTTTTCCATATTGAATCGCTTAAAGAACAAGGGGCAAAAATCCCCGATGCTATTGAAGCTGCACTGACAAGCGATCTGTTCGTGCCCGAAGATTTCCGAGATTTGGTTTTGGAGGCTGCGAACGACAACAGCTCCGTTGGAAAGCTGCTGAAAGACCTGCAAGAACCTCGCCCTTCTGGGCAAGACTGCATCCCGTGGCTCGGCGAAACCGCCATGAAAGAGAAGATCATTCGGCTTTGCGCGCGCGGGAAAGTCGCAATCAATCTTCGGAGCATGGAATATCTGCAGGCTCAAGCAGGAGAGGACGAAGATGCCGCTTGGAAAAGATTAAGGTCCAAGCTTGGATTAACGGGTCGCCAACTTGACGAAGTCTTCCTACTACAGCCATCTGCGGTTCCCTCGACTGGCGGATCCGCACCGGTAACGCCGCCTGCTGGCGATCCCCCGGCTGGGGGACTCTTTGGAGGATCACCCGCAGGAGACGAGCCGATTGTGGGCGGCCCGAATGGAACTGGACCGGCCGATCCTGGGGGAGCGTCAACGCCAACCTCGGGCGGGATTTTCGGCGGTGGGACAAGCGGGGGGCGCACACCGTTGTTCAGCCCACCCACTTCACCACTCAACTTAATCGGAAAAATGGAAGGCTGGGGCATCGGTCCGGCAACGTCCGTCAAGGAAGTTCAGATCAAATTATCCGTGCTCAATGGCGCACAACTCAAGAAACTACTCCGAGACCTTCCGGATGGCATGATTTGTGAAATTTCGTTGGATAAGGAGGATAGCTAATGGCGCTCGACCCGCAGCACCTCGACGACCTGACGAATGCGACGGATGAAGAAGCCTGGCACGCGGTGATTGACCGCGTACTGGAGACTTGCTGCGCGCCCTTGAGTGTCAACAATGCACCAGCAGAAGTCACGCGCCGTGACCGCTCGATTGGAGAGCTCGACCATTTCCTTTCTTCAGTCGCTTGGGATCTTTGGGAAGCGTTCGGAGACGTAGTCCCGCGCAACGCCGATCAGGTCAGTGATTGGTGGAGCAAGCCGTACAGCAATAAAGCAGTCCTGATCCTAGACGGGCTCAGCTTGCGGGAAATGCCTTGGCTCATTGAGGGAGCGAAGAAGCGTGGCTTCACCCTGCACGGCTCTACGGCCTATGGGGCGGAGATTCCGAGTGAGACCAACGCGTTTGCCAAGGCGCTTGGTTTTAACAGTCGCAGCCAGCTACAAAACAACGGTGGCGGCATGTCGCATCGGCTCGCGCCTGCACAAACCGAATGCATTGACCTTCCCTGGAAGGACTGCGGCGACCTGATCGATGCCTCGCCCAAATGGATTTTCTGGCATCAATGGCCCGATACAAAGCTGCACGCTACCGCCGGGGCTGGACAGGGCCTGAGCGTTCTTACGAACAATATCTCGGCGCAGCTTACCAGCGATGACTTCTGGGCGTTCCTTGAACGTTTAGCGACGGGCCGCCGCCTTCTTATCACGTCAGACCACGGCTACGCTGCGACGGGTGAATTTTTTGATGCCCCAAACGAACAGGCGGCTTTTCTGAAGAGCGCCCTGAAAAGCGGTCGGCTTGTGCCTGGCGATCACGATCCGGGGCCATTTGTTCCCCCGGTCGCGCTTCAGGCCAACAGCCCACATGGCCCACACCTCCTGGCCCTTGGCCGTTGGAAATGGCGAAGCCAAGGCGGCTATGCAGTGTCCGCAGCAACCCAATCGGGCTTCAACCCAAAGCGTTCTTCAGTCCGGTCGATCATCTTGCGCATTGCACCCACTTCCGCCTGCCGGATTGAACGGCTGGCATCCACATCCATAATAATCCCGTGATCCGTATCGATCAGGTAATTGTCGGAATAGGCAAAGAAAGCGGGACCTTTGCGCGCTGCCGTCCATTGGCTGGCAGGATCGGCGTGTGCAGTGAACTTAGGCAGCGCTGAACGAAGCACGTTTGGGTGCCAGGCAGTATTGCCACATCACGCAAAACCATTGATCGGGCTTGGGGCACTCGACAGGTCTAGATTGGGTTTGCCAAAACCCATACGTTTCTGTCATCGGCAACAACAACCGTTGGTGGCAGGGAAGTTCTGCGAGAGGGTTTTGTATATTGGCGTCATTCGAACAAGTTGCTGCTCAAGTCCGGTGAACGTCCTAAATCAAAAAAGTGCTGCACGATGCGTATACGTTTTCAATGACCCAAACGACGGTTTGCTAAGCCTTTGACATCGGCAAAAGACCCAACGTCAATCGATGTCAGAACACTTACGGCATCCTGTGCCACAGTTGACACGTGATCCGGTTTTCAGAAAACTGCCCCGAAAGGGGGCACTATGCCGACATTTGATAGCGAAAAAGCAGCAGAGCTGCATCGTAAGTTGCACACGCACCTTCCGTCTGATCCCGCGCTGCGCGTGAAGACACTTGAAAGCCTTGCAGTCGAGCGCGGTCTCGTAGCACCGGAAAGCATTGATGCTTGGGTAGAGGCCTATTCAGAACACATCGGTCCCAAGCGTGGTGCTCGGGTAGTGGCCCGTTCATGGCTCGATCCGGAATTTCGCAAAAGACTTCTCGAAAATGCGGCGGAGGCCATCAAGGATTTCGGCTTTCAGGGGGCTGCCACCGGTCATTTGAAAGCGGTGGAGAATACGGATGATCAGCACCATATGGTCGTTTGCACGCTGTGCTCCTGCTATCCTTTCGCCATTCTCGGAATGTCCCCACCATGGTACAAGTCGGCTGAGTATCGTGCCCGCACCGTGCGGGAACCACGCAAGGTCTTGAAGGAATTTGGCGTTGATCTGGCGGACGCCGTGGGCATTCGGGTGTGGGACAGCACGGCTGAGTTGCGCTATATCGTTATCCCCCAGCGTCCCGATGGAACGGATGGATGGAGCGAGGAACAACTGGCGTCGATTGTTACCCGAAACGCGATGATCGGTACAGAGCGCACCCTGAACCGAGAGGCCGTATAATGGACGGTATTCACGATCTTGGC
>Ga0316204_10010163_pt1 | contig 12233 bp, 11 predicted proteins | sample 6monrhotite_MG_2_FD_205661 | JGI IMG/M metagenome (GOLD analysis project Ga0316204, IMG submission 205661) | Microbial mat bacterial communities from mineral coupon in-situ incubated in ocean water Damariscotta River, Maine, United States -... | ecosystem: Environmental > Aquatic > Marine >...
TTATTAAGCGCATCCATGTCAGAATGAAACCAACCAGTCACACGCTCTGTTAAATTCGAAATAGGCTCACCATTTCTCTTCGCCGCAGCATTAATTTTATCATCAACATCAGTAATATTTCGCGCATAAGTTACTTTCCCTTCGCCATATTCCGCACGCAACAAACGATACAGAACATCATAAACCACAACAGCGCGAGCATTACCAATATGTGGGCGATCATAAACTGTCGGCCCACAAACATACATCCGCACATTATCAGCATCAATCGGAGAAAATTCCTCTTTCTTTCGAGTGAGGCTATTATATAATTTTATTGTCATTTTATGCTCGCCCAAGCCTCTCCAAAACCTTTTCCCTGCCGATTAGCGGCAACAGAACCTTCAGCTCTGGACCATGCTCCATACCAGTTATAGCTTTACGCAGAGGCATAAATAATTCCTTACCCTTGCGACCAGTTTTTTCCTTAACAGCGTCCGCCCAAGATTTCCAAGTTGTTTCGTCCCACTCTCCATCGGGCAAAAGCTCGGCAGCTTTCGCAGCAAAATCTGCATCATCAATAATCGGCTTCACAGAACCATTACAAATCGTCCACCACTCATAAAGCTCGTCGATATTCTCTAAATTCGGGCGCACAGCAAGCCAGAAATCGTGCTTGACATCAGTTAGTTTCAAGCCTGCAAAATATGGCTTAGCATCTTCAAATGATAGTTCATGTAACGCTTTAACATTCAGGCGCAAAATATCATCAATCGTATAAATCGTTGGCGCACGACCAAATTTATTAATATCAAATTCCGCAACTAAATCATCCAATGTTGGGCGCAATTCAATCGAGTCCGAAGTGCCAACTTTTGCAAGGAAGCTATTAACCGCCATCGGCAAAATTTTATCATCACATAACTCACCAACGCCAGCTGAACCTGTACGCTTCGACAATTTCCCTTCCTTGGATTTTACCATCGCCGTATGAGCAAATTTCGGCACATCACCACCCAGAGCCTCAAAAAGCTGAATCTGAATCGCAGTATTACTAACATGATCCTCACCACGAAGAACATGGGTGATTTCAAACTCAATATCATCAACCGTTGAAGGCAACATATAAGTATAAGCGCCATTTTCACGAATCAAAATCGGGTCACTTAAATTTTTCGTTTCAAATTTTGTACTCCCGCGAACTTCATCTTCCCAAGCAATTGCACCATCAGCCATTTTAAAACGCCAATGGGGAGTTTTACCCTCCGCCTCAAATTTGGCGATTTCATCAGCAGTAAGTTTCAAACCAGCTCTGTCATAAATCGGAGGCAAACCACGGGAAAGCTGCATTTTACGCTTCACATCAAGCTCTTCCGCAGACTCATAACAAGCATATAAACGCCCATCAGCTTTCAGCTTTTCCACGGCAGCATCATATTTATCAAAACGCTTAGACTGAAATGCAATTTCGTCCCAATTTAAGCCGAGCCATTTTAAATCTTCCTGAATTTTATCGGCATATTCCGCCTTACTGCGCTGAGTGTCCGTATCATCAATACGCAGCAATAGCTCTCCCCTAGATTTTTTTGCATATAAATAGCAAATAAGAGCAGTTCTAATATTTCCAATATGTAAAAGCCCCGTTGGACTTGGTGCAAATCTTGTTTTCATGTCTGTATTTTCCATTTTCATTTCTATTTTAGAAGCATTGTAACTATAGAAATAATAATTGCTATAATTGCATACACCCTAGCTTCCTTAGATGATTGCCTTGCCTCTTTTAACTCAAGATATTCTAAATACCTAAAAAATGCATCTTGACCAACAGTCCACTTCTTGTCACTAACAGTACCTTGCTGAGTCATGTTATCACGAACATTCCTCACCCACTCATCTGAACTAAGATCAAGCTCCTTAAAAATTTCTTCTTCCGTAAAAAACTCCCTGCTACAAGTATACTCTAGAACTTTTATAAACTTACTTTTTTCTAAATCTTTAGCCTTCACAACACTACCTATATCTATTAGTAATCGGATAACGTCTATCGCGACTAAATGGTTTGGGAGAGATTTTCACCCCAGGAGGCGATTGCCTACGCTTATATTCAGATATATAAAGCAAGTGGCAAATTCTTTCAACAACTTCACGGTCATGACCGCCAGAAATAATATCCTCAACGCATTTTTCCTGTTCAATCAACTGATGCAGAATATCATCTAACACATCATAAGGCGGCAATGAATCTTCATCTTTTTGGTCATGACGAAGCTCTGCGGTTGGCGGTTTAGTAATAATATTTTGCGGAATCACCTCACCCTCTGCACCCTTCGAGCCTTCAGGTATATCACCATTACGCCATTTGCAAAGCGCAAAAACCTGCCCCTTATAAGCATCTTTAAGCACATTATAACCACCACACATATCGCCATATAAAGTAGCATAACCAACTGACATTTCAGACTTATTACCCGTTGACAAAACCATGTGTCCGAATTTATTGCTTAAAGCCATCAGCAGCACGCCACGAATACGAGATTGCAAATTCTCCTCAGTTACATCGCGCTCTTTCCCTGAAAATGGAACAGAAAGAGCATCTTCAAAAGCCTCAAATGCATCTTCAATCGATATAGTTTCAAGCTCAACGCCAAGATTCCGCGCACATTTCTCAGCATCAATCACGCTTTCTTCTGAGGTATAACGTGAGGGCATCATAACTAACCGAACCTTATCCGCTCCCAAAGCATCAACCGCAATCGCCGCTGATAAAGCGGAATCCACCCCACCCGACATACCAATTATAACACCTGGAAAATGATTTTTCTCAACATAATCCTTCAACCCCAGCATCATAGCCTGATAAACAACTTGCTCATTACACGAATATTCCGCAACCTCACCAGAACCACAAACCCACTCATTTTCAATTTTATTCCAATTGGTTACAGCCAGTTCTTCACCATATCTAGAAAGCCTTAACAATAACTCCTTACCCCTTGAAATAACAAATGAATCGCCATCAAAAACTAAATCATCGTGACCGCAAATCTGATTCATATAAATAATTGGCTTATGCAGAACGTCAATATTCTCCTCCGCCCGATTAATACGTTTTTTATGCTTACCAACTTCAAAAGGTGAGGCATTGACCGAGATAACAATATCGCTGCCACGCAAAGATTCCGTCACCTTCATATTCCACATATCTTCACAGATGAAAATACCCAGCCTAGCGCCACGAAATTCAAAAGGAGCAGGAAGTTGCCCTGAATCAAACACTCGTTTTTCATCAAAAACGCCATAATTCGGTAAATCATGCTTATATTGCTGATGAATTATGCGCCCATTTTCGGCAACGAATAGAGCATTATATATTTTGCCGCCCTCATTAATCGGCGCAGAAATAACCATCGCCGTATTTCTGCCAGCAGTCGCAATAATAAGCTCATCTAATGTTTCTTGCGAGTTTTTCGTAAAACCTTTACGTAAAACCAAATCTTCAGGCGGATAACCAGAAATACATAATTCAGGATAAACCACCAAATCAGCATTTTGCGCTAATACCTTGTCATAATAAGATAAAATCTTATCCTTATTGCCAGAAAAATCACCAACTGTAAGATTCACCTGCGCGAGTGCTATTTTTAATTTCTCTGTCATAAACCCAACATATCACCAAACAAAAATCTCTCAACAAATAAAATGATATAAGGTAGTTTCTTAAAAACAAAAGGAGCTCAAATCAACTTCCGCAACTTGCGCTACAATCACATTAATATGTTAATTTTATTGCCTTTTACATCACAAATAATCTGCTTAGGTATAGACTAGCTTTTATAATTCGTGCCTTATAGCATATTTATTGCTGGAAAAAACATACTGCATTGCAGATTGATCTTTTGTGTCAACAATTATTGGCGCGCGAACATTAAGCGTCACGCCTATATCGATTGTGCCATCTTCCTTCGGAGCGCGTTGAATTGACGCAATTAGAAGGGTTAGAAGTCCATCTGAGTTTATTTTTGTAACTTCACAGCAATCTACTAAATCTTGCTTTTCAATTAAGTCATTTTCAAGAGAAAGAGGGAAAACTACGAATGATAGAGAGGGGTCATTCAAACATTGAAGAAGCTTGAAATCACCTAAGTTTTTACTTGGCATATCGATAATTGCGAAATGCATTTTTTCAGGAATTCCGCAGATTCCTTGTGGGAAAAAGATAGCTCTTTCAACATCAACAGTGACTTCGCCAAAGCGGCTTTCTAAAGTTATTTCTTTGCCTTCATTATTGTTGTTAGAGTTCTCTGCAATTTCCGAATTCATATCTATAATGCTCTCTACGACTTGTTCATTCATTGTGCCTAACTGATTAAACATAATACCATCTCCTTATTGAATATAAAACCTGTTTTTCAAAAAATCTTATCTTAAGAAATCTGATAGGGTAAGGTTACTGACCTTTGCGAATGTTTGCATTGTCGCCGTTAAGATAGCGTCATTTAGTGATAAATTTATGCTAGCCTCTACAACGTCAACACCAATAGTTTCGCTTAATATACTGTTGAATTCTTGCACAAATCGTAAATGTTGGGAGTTCAAACCCTCTAATGTAATTATATCGCTATTAATTGAGCTTCTTATATTTACAAGGCCATCAAGTGCATCATCTATAAATTTACTTGCTTCTTGAAATGAACTCTCAGTTCCTTCATTATCTAATTCGATTGCTTTATGAAGTGCACCGATAAGATTTGTGAAGGCTGGATCACTCGCATTTATTCCGTAATCAATTTCAAGGACTGAAGTTGCTTTGACCGATAAAGTCATTGCGTCACCTTTATAATAATTTGCAGTTGGAACTCCATCAAGAACATTTGATACATGTACTAAGTTGCCAACAGCATCACCATCAATTTTTGAACCTGCAAAAATTGCACGATTTCCATCTCGTTTATTTAAGTTACCTTCAAGCTGTTTTAGGGCATTTTCTGCAAATTGCTTTAAATCAAATGAGCCACTATTTGATTTTTCGAGTATGATGTTAGATTTCATATCGCGCGCGATTTCGGTTATGTCTGTTGCGATTAAATCCATCGTTTTTAGGCGGTTTATAGCGACATCATTGCTTTTTACAAATTTGTTTGAGCCTCTAATTGCTGATTCTAAATCTAGAACTTTAATAGTTTTTGAGCCCAGCTCTTTAAAGTCTGATGCCTCTCTGCCACTGGAAATTTGGCTGCGGATTTTCCCCATTTCATATTGAACGCGGCTAATGTCGCTAACTGTTTTTTGGTGTACTGAGATTGTACTAATTCTTCCTATCGTCATTTTTTCCTCCGCTCATTTAAAATGTTTGTAATAACGTATCGAATAATTCAGAAACGACAGTTATCATTCGTGCTGAAGCTTGGTAATTATTTTGAAATATTATTGTGTTAGCTAACTCTTCATCAACATTCACTCCTGATTGAGCCTGTAAACGATCATTAAATGCATCAAAAAGAATCACTTGTTGTTTATTTTCATCATCTACTCTTTTTGCATCAAATGAAACGGAACTTATAATTTCTGCCGAATAACCAACTATAGTTGTGTCGATAGTTGGGAGTTTTCCTGCTGCAGCAAAGGAAATTCGGGAATTTCGAAGATTTGCCATATCAGAAATATTTTGATTACTACCAAGCCCAAGGCTGTAGGTTAAAATTGGGTTTGCATTCGGGTCTGCTGATTGATTGGATTGAACCAATCTTCCTGCTGAAATTAAACTCGTATTCTCTATATATTTATCTTGCACTTTAAAGTTAATCGCGCTGTTTTTTAAATCAGCACCTGAATCAAAGAAATTGTTTAAGCCAAAGAAATGTGAAAAACCTTGATTTGTTGCGCTTGCAGAATCGCTTATCAGTCCTTTATCTTGGCTATCTAACTCTTGTATCACAATTCGATAATCATCAGGCTTGTTTGATATGATTTTTAAATGACCAACCTCTGAGGCGTTGGCGACTGCTCCACTCTCATTAATAAAGCTTGCGGTTAAAAAACGGTCACCTCCTGTTGGAGCGGTTAATGTAGCATCGCCTGCACCTGAAATTGCTGTTGCAGCAAATCTATCATTTTTAATATCTCCAGCTGGATCAGGTATTGTGAATTCAAAATCAATTGTGTCGGTAGAAATTGTTCCATCTGCCGCAGTAACTCGAACATCGATTGCAACAGTATGAACTCCACCTTCACCAAGAGTGCTTCCTGTAAGGTCAATCACAAGAGTGTCATTCGCGACCCCATCTTTGCCTGAACGCTCTCTTACTCCCGACTTTACTGCGTAAGGGTCGAAACTATTTGACATTCCTGTCGCGCCGTTATCTATCGCAAGTCCAAGAACTTCAAATGTATAATCACTGCCTGCAAGATTTGTCATCTCAAAATCAACTTCGAGACTTCCACTAGCATCTGCTCCACTTATTAACGTTGAAGATGGAGCGGGAATTGCTCCTGCACCGTTTATGGAGGCTGTTCCACCACTACCAGAAAGGTCGACAGCTATCGTAAACGCGTTACCAGCGATTCCTGATGTGTCGTGAGTTATTGTTAACGTGCTACCAACAACACTATATGTTACGTCGTCAACTGTTCCGCCTGTATATGTATTTAAATAACGAGAGATTTCTACCGCTGTATCGGAGGCGGTGGCTTGAACTTGTATATTCGTACCGCTACTTGCTCCTGCTATAAAGGTGAAAACTGTACCGTCAACAGTTATCGTGTCGCCAATTGCTGGATTGTCTACGAAATTAATTGTTCCCGCCGCCTCAACTGAAGTTATGCTGCTTGAAATTGCCGCAAGTTGTATGTTGTCAATATCTCCTATAGAAGCTTTTTGCGAAGGAGGAGGACCAAAATAATGATTAATCTCTTTTATTATGTCGTTAATGTCAGATGTTCCCGTTCCACTTCCGCCATCAAGCCTTCCCAAATCCAAATTAAGAGGTGGTAACCCTAATCCAAATTGGTCTGAAACTGGATTGCCGTTAGGATCTAAAATCGCAAACATTACATTACCCGAATAATTTCGGACATCTGTTCCGACTACGGATTTTGTGCCTATCAGCTCTGATGCAGGAGGGAATCCGCCGCCATCGTTATGTATCGCATTTATGCTGTCGGTAACAGAACTGGCAAATTCATCTAATTGCGCTAAAACTTTCGGGAATTCAGTGTCTTTTAGATCAATAAGACCTTTTAATGTCCCTGAAGTTATCTCATTTTTCTGAATTGTATCGCCCGTAGACGAAACTATTGTCGTTTTGTTGGCTGTCGGGTTGCCAGAACTATCTAATGCTATTAATTCAATTGGCGCACTAGGGACACCTACAATGAAGCTGTCGGCAGAGGTTTGAGCACTATATTGGAAGTGAACTCGGGAAGATTGGCTTAATAATTCATTTCCACCCATGAAAATTGAAATTTCACCAGAATTTTGTTCGGTGATTCTAAATTCGATTAGCTCTGACAGGTCGGAAAGGGCTGCTTGCCTTTCGTCTAGGGTCGCATTAACATCTCCTCCAACATTGGCGGTCTCTTTCACAGCACGATTTATATCATTTAGATTATCTAATAGGTTATTTATGTCCCTGACAGTGCTGCTTATATCCTGATCTATGTCAAAGCGTAAACTTTCAACATTCTGAGCAAGCGAGCTTACTTGGTCTGTAAGCCTTATTGACTTGTCTATTACGTTTGAGCGGAAAAAAGTTTGTTCTGGGTTGTCCGTTAGGTCAGCGAGTGATGAAAAGAAATCATCAACTGATGTGTTTATGCTGTTTTCGGAACCTGGTTGCCCTAAAAATAGCTGTAGCTTGTTGTAATAGTCGCTTGTAACCGCCGTCGAGCCAACATTTGAAATTTGGCGGCGAGAAGATTCAACCAAAAAGCTATCAACAACACGCCTAACTTCTGCAATTTTTACGCCAGCTGGTATCCCACCGATAACGTTATTTTTTTGCGAGATTTCTCGTCTGGCAAAATCTTCGGAATTTGCGTTGGAAATATTTTGCGATATAAGCCCAAGAGCTTGTTGATTAACACTCAAACTTGATATGGAGCTTTTTAATGCAAGTTCTAAACTCATTGTTTTTATCCTTAGATGTTTTCGCTAATTGCAAGGGAAACAGATGATCCACCATTATTGCGCCCTATATTTCCATAACCATTTTGCCCATAACCAGATGCAACATTGGTTTGACGAGCAACTTCCTGTGAAATAACTTCAATAATTCGGTGATTTACTTCTTTTGCTTTTAGTGCTTCGTAGAAATTATCTTTTATAACAACATCCATGTTGCGATTTAGATGTTCTATGTATTGGCGTTCAGTCGCGCTTATTTCGTTTAGGATATTTTTATCGCGCTTGATAAGTTCTTTTTGGATTTCAATTTTCCTTATAAGGTCTAATTTTTTCTGATGCATATCTTTAACCTTAGAAATATCCATATTTTTCAAATATGTAGTTTCAATCTCAAGCATATCTTTTAGATTTACCATATCCTTCATTAATGTGCGGATATTTACTCCTTCAGGAGCTTGAGTACTTGTTTGAGCTTCGTTAAACTCTACTTTATCCTGTGGCATATTCATAATCTTCTCCTCCTAAATACTAATGTTGCGCGCTTTGCAGTTTGATTAACTCATTTTGAATCTGGTCGGAAATTCCAACTCCGCCCGCTTGGGCGATTGACTTTCCATACTCATCAAATAAAAGCGTTTTCATAATTTCCTCTCCAGCTCCTCCGCCAAAAAGTTCGTCAGTTTCGATGCCCGAAAACATATGCTGCATCATTTGAGTCATGAAAACCGCTTCAAAATCTTGAGCTTTTTCTTCGATTTCCTGATAAGTCTCTTGCGAGATATTTGCGCTGGCTGATTCGAAACGAGTTTCGTCAAATTTACCAAGTGCAGTATTTACTATTCCTTGCGTAATATCGTTCATCATTTCACCCCTACCTTGCTTCTATCTTGGCTTGCAGTGCACCAGCGACTTTTATAGTTTGTAAAATATTGATAAGATCTCTTGGACCAACTCCAAGAGAATTTAAGCCATCAACTAACTCTCTTAAATTTGCATTTTTCTTGATAACGGCTAGGCGATCTCCTCCACCATTGCCTTCTTCAACAGAGATGTCAGTTGCTGTTACGTTAGCTGTCTCTGCTCCTTCAGGGGCGAACGCTCCTGGCTGAGAAACCTGTTGCTCTTCTTTGATGGTTACAACTAAATTGCCTTGAGCTACGGCAACCGTGTCAATTGAAACATTTTCGTTCATTACTATAGTGCCAGATGCTTCGTCGATTATGATTCTTGCGATTTGGTCTGTTTCAACTTCCAATCCCTCAATGTCCGAAAGCAATATCGCAACTGAATTTTTGTAAGACTCAGGGACGGTTAATACCACAGTGCCAGAATCGGCGATTTTTGCAGTTCCTACGCCTAATTTTTTGTTAATGGCCGCACTGATATTTGTTGCTGTAGTGAAGTCAGGGTTGCGTAATGCTAAGTTGATATTTTCCATTTCATCAAGCTCAAAAACTATCTCGCGCTCAATAATTGCACCATTTGAGATAAAACCATTAGTCGGAACACCCTTACTAACACTTCCACCAGAATCGCCAGATGCCTCAAAGCCGCCAATTGCTATCGCGCCTTGTGCTACTGCGTAAACATTGCCATCCGCTGCCATAAGTGGAGTTGCGATTAATGTGCCGCCTTGAAGTGATTTTGCATCACCAATAGCACTTACTGAAATATCAATTCTGCTACCATTTCTAGCAAATGGCGGAAGAGTTGCCGTTAAAGAAACTGCGGCAACATTTTTAACTTTTAAATCTTCATCACCTGTATTTACACCAACTTTTTCAAGGAAAGATTGTAAGCTTTTTTCGGTAAATATTGAGTTATTAAGTTTGTCACCCGTGCCATTTAAACCAACTACTAAACCATATCCAACCAGAATATTGTCGCGGACACCCTGAACTGAAACAATGTCTTTCACTCTTGTTCCCGCATTTGCATTTGGGCTTGATATTAAAAGAAGTGCAAATGTAGCTAAGATTCCACTTATTAAAAATGCAGAATAAACAAAAAGTTTCCAGCCTGTTTTGCTAAAAAGACAAGAGATAAAGAGTAACTTCTCTCTAAAGAAACTTATATCTGATGTTAAACTATTAATATTCATAAATTCTCTCCTTTAGTATTTACCATCTCCTAATCTGCTCTCATCTCAAATTGAGGAAACTCTCCGCTAGTTTATATGCGGATTTCGTGCCAATAAAGGATAATGGAATTTGCCCTTATTTCTCATAGAGTTGACTTAAGGCACCAGTGGGGCAATTATGATTCTTGAAGGCGTTTCTCGAGGGGTATAGGCAGTTTTTGCCTGTTTATTGAGTAAGGGTGATTCTTTTTAACGACTCACATTCTAATCATTGATAAGGGAAACTAAAGCTGCTAATATAAATGCATTATGAGAATAACTGATACAAATAAAATCGGTAGCGCTGGCTCTATCAAAAAAAAGAGCAAGACAGATGCAAGCGGAGATTTTGGAGGCTTGATAGATTCAACTTCTGAAACTGAATCCGCGTCACCACTTGGCGGAGTGAGTCCTATCGCCTCTATGGCAGGGCTTCTGGCTGTGCAAGAAGCTGGCAATCACTTTGAAGCAATTGCCAAGCAAATGACCCATGGCAAAAACCTCCTCGATATATTAGATGAACTGAGGTTTGGGCTTTTAAATGGCTCTGTGACTGCGAATAATGCCCAAAAACTTGTTTCAGAACTGCGTGAGAATCATAATCACACAGATGATGCAGAGCTTGAATCTATAATCAATGAAATAGAAATCCGCGCTGAAGTTGAGCTTGCAAAGCTGGAAGTTTCTAAATCTGTTTAATGTTAAGTTGTTTATCTTGCAAAATTAAAATAAATATAATAAAAACTGCGCCGTGTGATCTATTAACCTTTTGCATTTAATGTGGTTAATGCTATAATATTTACGTTTTACTATAAATTAGTTGGAGAGAGATATGTCTGTTAAACTTCCTGAAGGGTATAAGCCATCTGATAAAGAAGAATATATGTGCCCTGAGCATCTTGAATATTTCAAGCAGAAACTCAACTCTTGGAAGCAAGAACTTTTAGAGGAATCTTCTGAAACACTTGACCACCTTAAAAAAGAAAGCTGGAATGAGCCCGATGTAACAGATAGAGCTTCTGTTGAAACGGACACTGCTTTGGAGCTGCGAACGCGAGACCGTTATCGTAAGCTTATATCTAAAATTGATTCCGCATTAAGAAGAATTGAAGAAGGTGAGTATGGTTACTGTGAGGTTACTGGTGACCCTATAGGACTTGGCAGGCTTGAAGCTCGTGCAATCGCCACGATGACTGTTGCCACTCAGGAAGAGCATGAGAATCAAGAAAAAATCCTAAAAGAAGGTGCTGCTTAGTTTTTGCCCTGCACTAGGAAATTATATTATAAAAACGCTGGCTTTTTAGCTGGCGTTTTTTGTGTTTATGGGCTTGCTCTTGAATTTTAGGCAAAAAAGGAGCCCCACGCATTATGAATAATGGGGGGCTTTTATTGAAGAAGGTAAAATTTGGCTAATTGGAGGGTAAGAATAATTCCTCGCTTATTCTCAAATCTCTTCGAAAAATCGAATTACGATTTTACCTTTGAACGTTGCTCTTTCTTCGAAATCATTGGATTTCCCTCTCCATTGCTTTGGGATAGCAGGTGGAGGGTGCGTTCAGACCCCGCAACAAGTGCAGGGTGACAGCATGGGGTTATGATCCGGTTATGAGGAGAATTGATGGCGGTGGTGGTGGAAGTTTTTGTTCGAAATGATAAGTTTGAGCGGAGTTACTAAAATCTATCGATGCTCATTGCGGAGATGTCAATTTCTGGCTCTTTGTCCTCGGCAATATCGCTGATTATTTTTGCACTGCCAGTTGCGTGTGACCAGCCAAGCGAGCCGTGACCTGTATTGAGTATCAAATTATCATATTTGCATTTGCCTAAAATCGGCAAGCTGTCTGGAGTTGAAGGGCGCAGGCAAGCCCACTTTTCGGCATTGTCAATATCGCCACAATAGGGGAAGGTTGCGCGCACCATATCTTTTATCATATTTATGCGTACATCATTTACAGAATCATCATATTCTGCGAATTCAGCAGTTCCTGCAACGCGTAAAATATCGCCGAGGCG
>Ga0316204_10010165_pt1 | contig 12231 bp, 11 predicted proteins | sample 6monrhotite_MG_2_FD_205661 | JGI IMG/M metagenome (GOLD analysis project Ga0316204, IMG submission 205661) | Microbial mat bacterial communities from mineral coupon in-situ incubated in ocean water Damariscotta River, Maine, United States -... | ecosystem: Environmental > Aquatic > Marine >...
GGTTGGGCATGGCTAAAATATTATGGGTAGAGGATCATTTCCACTGGGTGGAGAAGCTCAAGCCAATCTTAGAGAAAGGCGAGTTTGATAGTGAGAAAAATGAAATTACTATTTTTAAATTTCCGGAGGCTGCTCGCCAGTTCATTACGGCGGCCAGTGCTGAGCAGCAACCCGATGTCGCCTTACTAGATGCGCGAATGAACGGTAATGATGAGGCCGGCTTTTGTGTCGCTACGGCCTTACATAAAAAATGGCCTAAGCTACCTATTATTTATTTATCCGAACATAGCGGCACCCCGATTGAACGCAGTGCGTTGGAGCAACACAATGCGACGGATTTTATCGCTAAGCACCAGCACAATGTTGAAGAGGTGGTTTGTTGGCGAATCAAAGCCGTATTACGCCAACAGCACGTAACCACACCTCAGCAAAATAGCAGCACTGATGATGTTCTGTGCAGCGGTGATTTCAAACTCGATCTAAACACTTGGGAGGCTTATTGGCAGGGTGAAAAACTAATGAACCCTGACAACCCAAAACGTCCTTTAGCGCCCACCCCCAGACGAATTTTACGCTGCTTAGTCGAACGATCACCTCGCCCTGTTAGTGCCGATCAAATTGCTGAACAGCTTGATATGGAGGTGGATCGTTTTTCTTACGCATCCTATCGCCAACACATTAAAACATTACGCCGCAGCTTTGATGCCGCACAAGGCGACAAACAATTTTCACAGCAGTGTAAACAAGGCGTGGGCATCATCGCCTTTGGTCAAGATGGCGCGTACTGCTGGAAACCCGCAGCCACTGAGGAGCTACAGTGAAGAAGGTTAAATTTTTATTCCCTTGGGCAAGCTCACTGTATTCGCTGGCCTTGGCGGCTTATTTGTATACGGGGAGTGATCTAAGCCTAGTCGCTGAATCGAGCATGCCTATCGTGTGGTTTGAGTGGCAATACAAGCTCGCAGCACTCATCTTACTGCCCATGATATTGCTCGTCGACCTGATAACATTTCACAGACGACAGCATAAATATAACCGCGAGTTAGATAAATCTCGTCAACATTTCAACGAACTTCTAAAAACCAAAAATTCACTACAGTCCAAGGCCCATAAGTTTTCTGATCATGCCGATAAACTAAAACTGTTTATCAGTGATCGTTTGCTTGAACACATCGAATACGATGAAAAATTTCTACACTTTAAAAACATTGCCTCAGAAGTCAGACACAACGGCGTGGTGTGTTATGACAAAGTTAATTCTGCACTAAAACATGCTCATGCCAATGGCGATGAAATCACCCAACAACAATGTAATAATGCCCAGCATGCCATGCACTATCTTTGGGATTTATTAGACCTATCAACCACGGACAACATCGCCCCTTACATTGCTAACAAACTTTACGAAGCGGAAGAACAACATTATCAAAATTTATTACAACAACAAGAAAGTCCGTTCACACCCGCATTCTCCACGCGACATGCAGTCCACCAAGCGCTGCAGGGCTTTGCCAATAGCGACACCAACACCTTGCCCGAGCTGCCTGCCGAGCCTAAAACTTTCCGCTATCACGATGACACGTTTTGGGTCGAGCTAAAATCAGCTGGGGATCAGCTGGGCAATGAAAACTATCTCGTTTTATTGGCAGAAAATTTAATAAATAATGCCTTGTTTTATAGTGTTCACGAAGACAATAGCAACGCCCACTCTCGTGTTGAAATTTCAACATCACTGCACCATGACCACAGTAGGTTGTGTATTTACAATCACGGCCCCAGCATCGGCGAAGAACACATGGATCAGATATTTCAACTAGGCTATTCAACCAAGCGAGTGCGAGAACATAATGGCCGAGGCTTAGGGCTTTATTTTGTCAACGAAATAACCAAGGGTTACGAAGGTGAGATCAAGGTCACCAACATCATCAACAGACCCGAGACCTACGTTTTACGTATCGAACTCAGTGATGGTGAAAAAGAAAGCCACATCATTCGAACCATCTTCGACGACGACGGTAAATTGATATGCGATTACGCCGAGCAAGAACACATGTCACCCACCGTTAGCATCGAACTAGACAGTGAGCTGGCAAGCTTGGAGATCTCTGTTCAGGCTTCACGAAAAACCTATATTGTGGATGATTTGAAGCTAACATTTACCGACCCCAAACAACCGGCTCGGCCACAGTGGTGTTTAGATGTTGAGCAGCAAACCGGTCATAGCTGCATAAAATTCACACCTTTGGATATTACTGGCGTCGAGTTTGAGGTTAAACTACCGACTATAGAGTCTCGGCTTAACGCCAGCTATCACGACAACAATCAGTACAGTCATGATGAAATCGATAGTCTAGGCGAGCAGTTTTCCGAGATCGAGCCCTTCGTCAAATAAAGGACAAAGATCACCATGACCGAGCTGCACCCACAACTTGCCCAAGACTGCTTTGAAATTGCACAACTACCGTTGTGTCGTGTGCTGCTAATGAATGATGCCCACTATCCTTGGATCATCCTTGTGCCTAAACGGGATCGAGTCACTGAAATATATCAACTCAACGAACAAGACCAACAGCAGTTTATGCGTGAATCGAGCGCCATCTCTCAGGCACTACATCGCTCAACCAATGCTGATAAAATCAACATCGCCGCCCTCGGTAATGTGGTACCGCAACTACATATTCATCATGTCGCCCGATTTAAAAGTGACCCCGCCTGGCCCGCACCCATTTGGGGCAAGGTCAGTCCAAGCCCCTATACAAAACATGACAAACACTGCTTTATTGAAAAGTTTAAGCAGGTGGATTTACACCCAGTCAAGATAGAATGGCTGGTGTAGCACCACTTAAACCATTCCAACCTTCCCGCCGACTTGCTATCCAGCAGCGCTAAGTTTATTAACTTTACCGCAGCATTGGACACCGCTAGGAACTGACGAATTAAAGATCAGCTAACCTGCAGACTTGGCGCAATCTCGATACAGACAACAGCCCACCCCGTTACTCCTGTAGCGCTTTAGCGACAAATTTAATTTCTTATATAACAAGAGGTTAACCTTTCAATGGACGCTCACTGTTCCTAAACGACAACAGATAAGTACGCTCTCTCTCAAGTTCAGTATTCAAACTCTCTAGCGACACACAACCCAATCTAGCCAATGACAAAAAAATACCATTACCTTCATACAAACAATGGACCTAACCCACTGTAATAAAACGAATTTAATATTTAACTAATTTAAACACCCCGATCTATTGGCAAATATAAAAACGATTTCCGCTCTAAGGCACGACGTTTGCAGTGAGCAACAGATAGAAGAATAAGTACAAGCGAATTGGCAAAATACAAGGCCTCGCGTGCCTCCAGAACAATAAGAATTTAACCAGGGTAACCATCATGACTTCAAATGCCGCTGACGCGATATTAGCCATGCCTCCGGCAAAGCAAGGCAGTAGCCACAAGCGACAACTTCGGCTACAAATCGCCCGCTTTGCTAGCCTAAAACCAACGTTCTCGGCCAAGTTATTAAGCTTGTGCTTTACCCTTGTCGCCGTGTTATCTCTGTATGTAGGCTGGACCTTTCGCATCCACGAAAACATTAGTGCTGAAGAAGGCATAGGTTATGCCTTAGGAATTATTGGCGGCACCTTAATGGTGTTTCTATTGTTGTATCCACTAAGAAAAAAGGCCCGCTTCATGCGCAAAGCTGGACCTGTAACATGGTGGTTTCGCACACACATGGCCTTTGGTGTGATTGGCCCGATCACAGTGCTTTATCACTCCAACTTTCAACTCGGTTCGCTTAATAGCAACATTGCATTACTCTTTATGTTACTCGTTGCCTGCAGCGGCTTAGTAGGCCGCTATCTATATACCAGCATTCATTACAGTCTCTATGGCCGCAAAGCCAATCTCGCTGAATTAAAGAAAGATACCGGCTTACTCAATATGCTACTGAGCCCAAGCGCCACCATCGAACCAAAAGTAAAACTGCATATGGACTTAATCCAAAACAAAGCGTTATCCCAACCCAAGGGTGTGGCCCATAGTATTTGGAAAGTCCTCGCCATCTCGGTCTCCAGCCGTTGGCATGGTCTGTTCTTGCGCTATTATTTGGTGCGTGCTACCGCACTGCTTTCAATGACCAATCAGTGGAGTGCAGAGCAGAAAAAACGCCAATACAAAAAGGCTAAATTCGACTTAAAAACCTACCTAGCCATGTCACGTAAAATCGCGCAGTTTTCATTCTACGAGCGCCTATTCTCGCTATGGCATGTACTGCATTTCTCCTTATTTCTTATGATGCTGATAACAGGCATCATTCATGTGATCGCCGTTCACGTTTATTGATATATGAACTTTCATGCCTTTTCAATCCACCCTAAAAAGACCCATTCTGTGGCTTTTTGTGATGGTATTTGTTCACACACTTCTCTCATCCCAAATGGCCTCCTAGGAGGTCTTGGTCATACCGAGTGATGTTGTTGCAGGCCATGATAAATACACACACGACGATAACAAATGCCATGACAATATTGATTAGCCATTGGGCCGTTGATAATCACATCAGCATAAACCTATTAGCTCACCGACGTAACAGCCCCCCACTCATCAGCAACGACAATGTAGGCAGCAGCCAACCACTGGATGAAAATGTTCAAATCAGTGCAGAGATTAACGTCAGCAGCCTAGGCGCTACTCCAGACTCAGGTAATGTGCTCGCCACACAGGCAAGTAGCGACAGCTTGGTATATGCAGCCATGCTGGCAGCTAGCCACGACTTTATGCACCGTGACTACAGCACCACTAGTGTGAAATTTACCGACACCGATAGCGCCAAACCCAATAGTCTTTTTCTCAGCACGCGTCTGCCCATAAACAAATCCTTACCCCTTAATCCAAACTTCGGCGTCACCTATCGCAGTTATCAAACAAACAATACCAAGCAAGAAACGCATCGAGCCGGACTCAAAATTCAGTACCGAACACATAAACCTTACCACCTAGAAACAGAGTTAGGTGTCGAGCAAGATAAGCGTGAAATTAGTGCGACAAGAACTCAACCCAGCCACTCTTGTAATCTTTATTTAGGTTACCGAATTGATTGGTAAAAACATCACAATAAGCAAGCTCTTTGAAGCTAAATGCTCACAACTCATTAACATGGATCTGTACATTAGGAGTCAATAATGGTCATCAAAACAAAAACAAAAATTCATCTATTTAGTGCCATCATCGTGACAATTTTTGCGGCATTAAGCGTAAGCTCTTACGCAAAAATTTATCAATACAGCAATCAACCAACGATTCAACTGAGCCTATCCAGCCCAACAACTAACTTAGTAGCACAACAAAAGAAGTAGCGCCGACAATATCGTCGACCACCATCATTCAGAAGTGACTGAAACCGATCAAAAATTTCGACAAAAAAAAGCCCTGACAAACTGGCCAAGGCTTTTTGATTAGCTTGAGAGCAAGATTGCCTCATTCATTTTACTTAGGCACTTTAATCACCAGAGTTTCAATTTTGTTGCGTTGGACTCGGTTACGTACTCGATTCATGTCTCGCGCATTAGAAAACGGTCCTATGCGTACCCGATACCATTCCACGCCTTTGGATACTACAGGTTCAACCGTCGATTCAATACTCAGCAAGGCCAGTTGCGCCTTGACGCTATCAGCCTCTCGGAAGGCTCGAAATGAGCCGGCTTGAAGGATGTAGTCAATATCTGCCTGTGGGGCAATTTTAGCCTGACGTTCTTTAATTTCGCTGTCAGGAATTTCAACTTTCGCACCTGGCAAGGTTTCATAAAATCCATAATGCTTAGCCGTGTTTTCTACTTCCGCCCAACCTGGGTCAAGCAGAATTGGCACTGCATTTTCTGGCACCGCTGTTTTATCTGATTTTTGTGATGACGTGGCCTCATCAGGTGATGATAAATAATTAATGAACATCATCACCCCAACCCCCAGCACCAAACCATAGCTCAGTGTCAACCAGCCAGGCCGTGGCTTTTTAGCCGATTTTTTACGGCTAGCCCCGGCAGGCTTGGTTTTACTCGCACTCACTTTCACTTTAGACGTAACATTCTTGTAATCCTTCACTCGCTCGCCTTACATGCTTTCAGGCGCAGAAACACCCAATAAGCCCAAGCCATTGCGAATAACTTGGCGAGTTGCTTTGATCAAAGTCAAACGTGCATCTCGCACAGCGGCATCATCAACAATAAACTGGTGAGCGTTATAGTAAGTGTGGAATTCGTTAGACAAGTCACGTAGGTAATGCGCTAACTGGTGTGGCTCATGATTCATCGCCGCTGTTTCCAACAGCTCAGCATAACGAGACAAGGCCACCATCAATAACTCTTCATGGCTTTCCGTGAGTAAATGCAGGTTTGCTTCGCCGTTAAGCTGGTCATGGCTAATGCCTTTTTCGTTCAACTGACGTAAGACACTACAGACCCGTGCATGGGCATATTGAATATAATAAACCGGATTATCATTCGACTGAGACTTGGCCAAATCCAAATCAAAATCCATGTGCTGTTCACACTTTCGCAGCACGTAGAAAAAACGCGCCGCATCATTACCCACTTCTTGACGTAGTTCACGCAAAGTAACGAAGGAGCCTGAACGAGTCGACATTTGCACCCGCTCGCCGGCGCGATACAAAATCGCAAATTGCACTAATAAAACATCGAGCTTAGCGGGATCATCACCCATTGCTTCTAGGGCCGCTTTGACGCGAGGCACATAACCGTGATGATCAGCACCCCACACATCAATCACGCGCTCATAACCCCGACCAAGTTTGTGCATGTGATAAGCGATATCAGAGGCAAAATACGTCTTGGCACCATTGTCGCGCACAACCACCCGATCTTTTTCATCACCAAATTCAGTTGAGCGAAACCACTGCGCTCCATTTTGTTCATAGATGTAACCGGCTTGGCGCAGTTTTTCTAAGGCTTTATCGATCGAGCCGTCATCAGCCAATGAACGCTCGGAGAACCATTCATCGTAACCCACCCCGAATTCACCTAAATCTTCACGAATGTCATTCAGTACCGTACTCAAGCCCAAATCGAATAATTTGCGGTAGTCTTCTTCGCCCAACAACGCTTTAGCGCGAGCAACTAGACCATCAATGTGCTTTTCTTTATCGCCACCCGCAGGCTCATCAGCAGGGATGTCGGCGAACACTTTTTCAGCCGTGTGGTGCATGGCCGCACCGTATTTAGCCAAAGCATCGGCGGCAATCTCTAACACATAATCACCCTTGTAACCGTTGCTAGGAAAGGTGATTTTCTCGCCGTCTTTTTCCAAATAACGCAGCCATACCGATGCGCAGAGAATATCCATCTGACGGCCGGCATCGTTAACGTAATATTCACGATGAACATTAAAGCCCATGGCTTTCAGCAGATTAGAAACTGTTGCGCCATAGGCCGCGCCTCGACCATGACCGACATGCAATGGGCCAGTTGGATTGGCCGACACAAATTCGACCTGTACCGAACGCCCCCCACCAATATCACTCAGACCAAACAACTCAGCCTTGGCGGTAATGTCTTTCACCACCGATTGATTCGCCGCTGGCGTGAGGAAGAAGTTAATAAAACCAGGGCCTGCGATTTCAACTTTGGCTACCATGTCAGAGGCTGGCAAAGCGGCCATTAATTTCTCGCCCAAAGCACGCGGGTTTTGCTTTGCGACCTTGGCCAGAGCCAAGGCGTTATTGCAGGCAAAATCACCATGAGACCGATCTCGCGTACGCTCAATCATCGCCTCAACCGTCAAATCGGCGGCCAAAACACCGTCTAGTTTCATTTGATCAATGGCTTGGCTAACGAGCTGCTGAAGATGAGCTTTCATGGGGGGATGGCTTCCAGGTGAACGTATATATTAAGAAAAGAGGCGAATTATCTCTCGGTAGGGGTATGGAATGCAACAGGGCAAAAATCAAAATACTCATAACTCAAATTTCAAGTAAGAAAAACTTGCCCTACTTGTCTACAAATCAATCTTGTCTACAAATCAATATAGCTCAGGCAAAACCTGAGCAAAATAATCGACGTTTTAATGGGCTCACGCTAAACTCTACATCTTTATTTATCAACGCAACAAGGACAACATCATGGCTGTCACCACCGAAAACACACGCGATATGCTAGCCAAACATCACCGCGATGGTGCCTGGTTTGCCAATTTGATGGTTGAAACCTACCCGAATCGTTTTAACGATGAGTTCTGGACTGTCTGGCAAAGCCTGATGACCCCCGCCTTTAGCGACTCACCCACCGTATTAGATTTGGGCAGTGGCCCTGCGATGTTTATCAAAGACTTAATCAAACGCTACCCTGACACCCAAGCGATTGGGGTAGAGTGTGCGCCTTACATGCTTGATGCCATGGGCGATTTGCCCAAAGGGGCCAGCGTGATTGAGGCTGATCTGCAAGATCCTACATTAACCTTGGCCGACGGCAGTGTAGATGGCGTGATTGCCTCTGTCGTTTTGCATGAGATGAATCAGCCCATTCGCACACTTAAAGAAATCCACCGCTGCCTCAAACCGGGCGGACGGTTTTATATTTTGGATTGGGTCCGCTCGCCGCTGAGCCAATACCTTGCGGCCGAATCCGATGAAGCCCTAGTCTTTGGCGATGAGATGAGCGTTGATGAGCTAGATAGTTTGTTCGTTCACTTTGTTGAACATAATCGTTTTTCTCGTGAAGATTTGGCCTACATGCTAGAGCACACGGGCTATCGAATCATTGATAACACACCGCTTCGAGAAGGCCGTTTTGCTCGACTCGTGGCTGAAAAAGTCTAATACAGCCCTAACGAAAATCTGGGAATTTGGGCCCACTCTTGCTATGATTGGGGTTCAAATCCAGAAAATTAGCATCTAATAATATTGTATGCTCTGCCTGAGGTGACGTTTAATGCATCCATTCCAAACTCTGCTAGGTCAATCTGACTCGCTACAATCCGTGCTCAATGCCGCCCAAATGGTCGCCATGACGGATGTCACTTTGTTGGTGACTGGCGAAAGTGGTACTGGAAAGGAATTACTCGCTCAGGCCATTCACCAAGCCAGCCCACGCGCCAACGGGCCAATGGTCACTATCAATTGTGCTGCCTTGCCGGAAGCCTTGGTGGAATCCGAATTATTCGGTCATCGCAAAGGCTCATTCACAGGCGCTAGCGAGCATGCCAAAGGTAGAATCCAGGCCGCCGAGGGCGGCACGGTATTTTTGGATGAAATTGGCGAATTGCCGCTACCCATTCAAGCCAAATTATTACGCTTTTTAGAATCAGGTGAGTGTCAGGCCGTTGGCGAAACAGCGCCACGCAAAGTCAACGTCAGAGTCGTCGCCGCGACTAACCGCGATTTATTTCAAGAAGCCCAAGCAGGCAATTTTCGCGAAGACCTATTTTATCGCCTCAATGTTGTGCCGCTGGAACTACCCCCGCTGCGCGAACGCCATGGTGACATCGTCCTGCTAGCCAAAGAACTACTCCAACAAGCGGCAACTCGACACCAGCTTCCAGCCGCCAAATTCAGCAAATGCGCGTTAAAAGCACTGCAAAGCCAGGCTTGGCCGGGCAATGTGCGCGAACTTCGCAATCTATGTGAGCGCTTAGCTATTTTGTTGGCAGGCCAAACCATCGAAGCAACAAATTTACCGCTCACGAACAGCCACACAAAAACAATGCAGGCGGGCTTCCGACTACCTGAAGAAGGATTTAACTTAGAAACGATGGAAGTGGATATGATTCAGCAGGCTTTGCAAAAAACCGCAGGTAATCGTAGCAGAGCAGCTCGCTTGCTAGGCCTCTCGCGAGACACCCTGCTCTATCGCATGAAAAAACACGCCATCGTCTAACAAGCCATCATATTGGACATTCCCTTCCTGCTATTGGCCTTTACCGTTGGGCTGTTTAGCACCGTCCACTGCTTGGGCATGTGCGGGGGCATCGTCGGCGCACTCAGCTTGAGTTTAAAAGCCGAAGTCCGTGAAAAACGCTGGAGTCTTTTCTCTTATTTACTGGCCTACAACATTGGCCGACTCTCTAGTTATGTACTGGCTGGGGCCATCATCGCCGCTCTCGGCAGCTCACTCTCGACCCTTATCAGCCCTAAATACGGCCATGAAGTTTTGCAATGGGTCGCGGCACTGACGATGATCGGCATCGGCCTATATGTCGCCGGCTGGTTTCCTCGTTTTGCCGCACTGCAACGCATCGGTAGTCCTATTTGGCGAAAATTAGAGCCCATTGGCCGACGTTTATTACCCGTGGGCTCATGGTGGCAAGCACTCATCTTTGGCTTAATTTGGGGCTGGCTGCCTTGCGGTTTGGTCTATGCGGCGGCGATTTACGCCTCCTCCGCAGGCAGCGCGCTCAACGGAGCGATGTTTATGTTGGCCTTTGGTTTAGGCACTTTGCCTACGGCGCTAGTTGCAGGATTTTTTGCCGGCCAAGTCATGCAGCTGACCCGTCAACCGAGCGTACGCCGCAGCGCTGGCGTTGCGATTGTGCTGTTGGCCCTAGTGACCCTGGTGTTTGAACCAACAATGGACCACACACAGCACTTCAAGTCATCATTGGACGAATTTCATCACCACTAACGATTCACCGCTTGACTACGCATCATAATCCATAGCGCTGGTAGGGTAACAATCACCAGCACCAAGGCTGCGGGCGCGGCAAGCTCTAGCATTTCTTCACTGGCCTCAATCCAAATACGCACTGGCAAGGTATCAAACCCCACAGGGCGGAGCATCAAGGTCGCAGGCAGTTCTTTTAACACATCAATAAACACTAAAACCCAGGCGGCAATCATGCCATTTCGAATCATGGGCAAGGTCACTCGGCGTAAATTCTCAAACGGCCCTGCACCGTGAATTCGCCCCGCCAGCTCTACCGAAGGAGTGAGTTGTTGCAAGGCCGCTTCTTGAGACTGGATCGCCAGCGGTAAATAACGAATCACCAGCGCCATCACCAAGGCCGCCAAACCACCGTAAAACTCTGGCAATACCGCCACAATGAAGGTAATCACCCCTAAAGCGACGACCGGCCCAGGCAAGACAAAACCGACACTGGAAAATTGAATGTAGCTATTACTCAACCACGAGCGCTGACGGTTATGGAATAGGCCAATCGGTAAGGCAATCATCACTGCCACACACGCCGCAATCACCGCAACAATCGCCGAATTAAAAGCGTAACCCCAAAACTCTTCACCGATTAGACCGTTAACCATTGAGTCAAGCGTCCAGCTCAGCATCCACATTAAGGGAATTAGAAAGGCAAATAAAGAGATCAAACCCAGCCAGCTCCAGATCAACAAGGTTTCTTTAGCGCTGGCCTTGCGGCGTTGAATATAGCGAGTTTGGGCACCGGCAAAATAGCGCTGGCGGCTGCGAAAAAATCGCTCCAAAATCAAAAATGACAGGCTCAAACACACCAAAATCAAACTCAAGCCAGCAGCGGCTTCATAATCAAACCGGCCACTCATTTGCAGGTAAATGCTCAAGGTAAAAGTTTGATAACGCAGCATGCTCACCGCGCCAAAGTCCGATAAGCTATGTAAGACCACCACCGCTAAGCCCGCTGCCAGAGCTGGCCGCATCATCGGCAAGGTCACCCGCATAAACGCCTGCCACTGTGAGGCACCATGAATGCGCGCAGCATTCTCCAAACTAACGCGTGACTCCCCCAGGGAGGTGTAAGCGAGCAAGAACACGTAAGAAAACGTAGCCAGGGAAAGAATCAACGCTGCGCCGCCCAAGCCGTAAATATCGATATACGCGCCTTCTCCGCCAATCCAAATCACCAAATCCCCCAGCCAACCACCGGGTTCAAGCAAGACGGTATAAATATGAGCGAACACATAGGTTGGAATGGTCAGCGGTAGCACTAATAGCCAAATCGCCGCTTTGCGGCCAATAAAATCGCGCCGCGCCACCAACCAAGCACTGGGCACAGAGATTAGTAAACAAATAATCGCAACCAACACAGCCAAGTTCATGGTGTTTGCCATCAGCTCAGGCAAACGGCTACTCCACAAGCCAGCCCACTTTGCACCAGGCAACTGCGTGCTGGTATAGACGACAAACAACAAAGGGATCGTTGCTAATAAAGCAACGATCCCTGCCAGACTACCCAGGCTTCCTACACGAGTCTTACTCATTCATTAACTACTTATGGCATGCCTACGGTTTCGAT
>Ga0316204_10010166_pt1 | contig 12230 bp, 11 predicted proteins | sample 6monrhotite_MG_2_FD_205661 | JGI IMG/M metagenome (GOLD analysis project Ga0316204, IMG submission 205661) | Microbial mat bacterial communities from mineral coupon in-situ incubated in ocean water Damariscotta River, Maine, United States -... | ecosystem: Environmental > Aquatic > Marine >...
TAAGGTATAAACTGAATCGCTGGCAGGATTCTATTCCCGCTTTACAAATGATGCTGAATGAAAAAAGATCAACTTATAAGAATAAACTAGTTAAAACGTTAGATGATGACAGTCTAGATAAAGTAGAAGACTTAGTTAAGCGCAGAAACAAACTTCTGGCAAAAGTCATGTCTATTGAAAATGGTCAGTTATTTAATGAGTTAGCAACATCGAAGGAAAGTGATTATATTGAAATATTATCGACGGTAGAGTCTGGTTTAAAAAAAGGACTTAGTGATGGTGTAGAGTCAGAAGAATTAAAGTTTAAATATCGATTGCTTAATGGGTTGTTGAAATGGCGTTTAGAAACAGGTTACCCAACTAGATTATGGGAAGTCAAGAAGCAAGCTAAGAGTTTGGATGAGGCTGTTGAGAGTTTACAGGCTAGGCTTGCTTCGCTTAAAAAGACATTTAAGTCAGCGCCAAAAGACTTTTCTCAGTTTGATGCGCGTATTGAAAATAAAGAAGTAGAAATAATTCAGCTAAAGAGCAGGGTTGCTGCTGAAATGGTGAAACAAGAAAATCATTTACGCCAAACAGCTCTAAATGCACTTGAAGGACATCGAAATCAAATTAGGCTTTATCACGATCGTGCATTGTTTGCTAAGGCACGCTTATATGACGCTATGATGGTGAAAGAATAATGGATTTCACTATTAGAAATAGAAATAAAATGTATTCTTTTCTGTCATCGCTATTAGTGATCGTGGCATTAAGTGGCTGTAATAGTGTTAAAAAAGATCCAACCATTGGCGATTTAAAATCAAAGCCAATTGACTATCAACAAGTTGAAAGTGTTTCCCCTGCTAGAAAGTATGCGATTGAAAATTATAAATCATACTTGGATATGGCGGAGTTTAAGACTCATTATGCCGAAGCTTTACGGCGGATGGCCGACCTTGAACTTGAAACAAGTGAAGAAGGTAGAGTTCAGGCTGGCGATAATTATGAGGCAGACTCAGCTTTGATGCTGTCGTCGATAGAGCATTACAATACGTATTTAAAAACATACCCCGGGCATGAAAAAAATGATCTGATACTTTATCAATTAGCCAAGGCTTATTCTCTTACGGGTGAAATTGAGAAATCAAAGTCGATGCTGGATAAAATTGTAAATCACTATCCTTCCTCGCGTTATATTGATGAGGTGCAGTTTCGCAGAGGTGAAATGCTTTTTGTTTGGCGAGAATATGAGCAGGCGGAGCAGGCTTATGCAAGCATAATATCTAGAAATATCAAAACACCCTTATATGAGAAATCGCTATATAAGCTCGGTTGGTCTCAATTTAAACAATCAAACTACATTCAATCAATTGAAACGTACCTCGCTCTACTGGATATAAAGGAGCAGGAAAATAAAGTTACGCAATACGGTATAGATGATCAAGTTAGTAAATCTGAGCGTGAATTTATTACTGACTCTTTAAGAGTTATTAGCTTGTCTCTGTCATATCAGGGTGGTTACCAAACAATTAATAAAGTACTTGGTGGTGCAGCAAAGCCAAAATATTACGAGCCTTTAATTTATAAGCAACTAGGTGAGTTGTATGTAAAAAAAGAACGTTATAGAGATGCGGCTAGCACATACATGGAATTTACTAAAAGACATCCGCAAAATCGTCGCGCACCTGAGTTTCATATGTATGCTTTAAGTGCCTATAAAGATGGTGGCATTAATGAAGAAATTATACAGAGCAAAATTCTCTATGTGGATAATTATGGCGTGGGTACGAAGTTTTTAGCTGCTCAGACAATAGAAGACAAAAGTAAAATACAAGGGCATCTTGTAACGCATATTAGGGAGTTGGCAAATTATTTTCATGCGCAAGCAAGGAAAACAGGCAAATTTAAAGATTATATGCTCGCGGCGAACTGGTATAGGAAGTATATAAAGTCGTTCCCAAAAGATGCCGGTGCGTCGGACATGAATTTCTTGTTAGCTGAGTCATTACACGATGCTAAAAGTTATATGCAATCGTTGATGGAATATGAAAAAACGGCATATGAGTACCCTCTGTTCAAAAAGAGTTCAGAGGCAGGATATGCTGCATTGTTAACTTACAATACGCTTATTTCTTTAGCTAAAGCAGAAAACAAGAAAAATCTGGAACAACAGGCATTATCAAGCGCAATTCGATTTAGTAATACTTTTCCAGAAGATAAGAACGCTCCAGCTGTAATAGCCAAGACAGCAGAAAATCTATTAGAGGCGAAACAATATACACAGGCATCTGAGTTCTCACAGCGTATTATTCAAAGCAAAACAATCAAAAATAAGTCGTTAACAAGAACTGCATGGATAGTTTTTGCTCATTCTCAGTTCGAACTAAAGCAATTTTCAGTAGCTGAGAAAGCATATGGTGAAGCGATTTCACGAATATCGTCAAAGCAAAAAAAGGATGCAAAATTACGTAATGACTTGTCTGAAAAGTTAGCGGCCAGTATATATAAGCAAGGTGAGATCTTTAAGAATAAAGGCGAGAATAAGCTGGCAGTCTATCAATTCATGAGGCTAGGAAAGGCTGTGCCTAATTCATCGATACGATTTGCTGCAGAGTATGATGCAGCGACATTATATGTGCAGATGAAAGAATGGAGTAATGCAGTTGGTATATTGACGGGGCTTCAGAAAAGCTATCCCAATAAAAAATCATATAAGCAAGGTATCGTTAGTAAACTTGCGCTTTCATATACAGAGTCCGGACAATTTGAAAAAGCCGCAGCGCAAATTAATGTGCTCTCTAGTATGACAAAAAATCCAGAAGAGCGACGTGCTTTAGTTTGGGAGTCAGCTGAGATGTATGAAAAAGCTAACTATAGAAAGCAGGCTATAAATCAATATGACTTATATATAAGAAAATACCCTAGGCCGTTTGCTCAATATGTAGAGGCACATCACCGTGTGGCTGAATATTATAAATCAAAAAAATCATTAAAAACTCATAAGAAATGGTTGAAGAAACTTATTCAGGTTGAAAAGAAAGGAGCTAGTAAGCGTACAGAAAGAAGTCGATATCTAGCCGCATCTGCTTCGTTTGATTTAGCAAAGCCAGAGCTCTCGTCTTTTAAGGCGGTGAAATTAAACCGACCACTTAAGAAAAATTTAAATATTAAGAAGAAACGAATGAAGGCAGCTATTGGCGCATATAAGAAGGTATTAGCTTATAAAGTGGCTGAGTTTACAACGGCATCTACATATTATATGGGGGATATTTATAATCATTTAGCAGCATCGCTCATGGAGTCGCAGCGTCCAAAAGGACTGTCTGTAGATGAGCTAGAGCAATATGATATTCTTCTGGAAGAGCAGGCTTATCCCTTTGAAGAAAAATCCATAGATATTCATAGTTCGAATATTACGCGAACTGAACAAGGTATATATGACGAGTGGATTAAAAAAAGTATGAATATTTTGGCTGAGATGCAGCCTGTTCGTTATGATAAACATGAAATATTGGAGCCATATGTACTTATTACGCATTAGCTTTTATTTGTGTTTGCTGAGCTGTGTTGCTCTTACAAGCTCGTGTACATCGATGGGAGGCATGCAGGGTAGTAACGACTGGAGTGTTGTGCCCAAGAGCTATATTGATGGGTTAACAGCTGCAAGAGATGGGCAGCCAAAGCAGGCGGTTAAGTTGTTCTCCACTACTATAACTGCTCATCCAGATTTTTCACCCGCTTATGTAAACATTGGGTTGCAGTATTTAAAGCTAAAACAGTATGCAGCGGCAGAAAAAAGTTTTAAAAAATCAATCGCGTTAAAGCCAGATAATGCGGTCTCTTTTCATTATTTAGGTGTGATATCTAGATTTAATGGGGATTTTTCTGTTGCTAAGACGAGGTATTTAAAAGCTCTAGATCTTAATTCAGATTACGCTGAGGCGCATTTGAACTTGGGGATACTGCAGGATCTATATTTGTATGAGCATGAGCAAGCTTTGCATCATTATGAAAAGTACCAGTCATTATTAAAGAAAAAAGATGCAAAAGTTGCGAAATGGATAATAGATATTAAGCGGCGCATAGCAAAGAGTAAAAAATCATGAAACCTTTCACATTTATTTTTTTTGCTATCTATACTATATGTTTTTCGAGCATTGTAATCGCGGTCGAGCGAATTGATATGCAAGGGACATCAATTATTGGTAATAAAGAGCAACCTAATGTGTTGTACATTTTGCCATGGAAGTCTGCAGATTTGCCGGAAATGGTTGAGCTTCCATTATCAAGCTTAATAAATGATGCTTTACAGCCTATTGATAGAAAAACTGTATTGCGTCAACAGAATTATAAAAAAATTATTCAACAAAAAGAAATTGCGGCAACTGCTGTTAGCAAACCAAATTAAGCGACCTATTGCTTCTATATATTAGCTTGGAGATTAAAATGTACGATGAAATTGTTACTTTTATGCAAACCGGTGGGGCGTTTATGTACCCGATACTCGCTGTGTTGGCATTTGGATTAGCTATCGCGATTGAGAGGTATGTGTATATAACCTCTATCAAACTTAATAACAGGCGTCTGTTATCAAAGTTAATGCCTTTATTGAAAGAAGGTGATTTAAATCAGGTGTATTCAATTACGTCTCGCTCGAAAGTAGCCATTTGCCAGATGTTAACTCTGGGGCTATCGCGCTTTAAAATGAAGCCGGAACGAGATCAAATTGAAATGGCAATGGAGGAAAGCCTGATGGAAATAATCCCTCGGCTTGAAAAGCGGACACATTACTTGGCCATGTTTGCAAACATTGCAACGTTATTAGGGCTGCTCGGTACAATTACTGGGTTAATAAAAGCTTTTACTGCTGTTGCACAGGTAGATCCGTCATTAAAAGCAGAAATCTTATCTGGCAGTATTTCTGTTGCAATGAATACAACGGCATTTGGTTTGGCTGTTGCGATTCCATTGATAATTATGTTTTCTATATTGCAAACAAAAACTACCGAAGTAGTGGATAGCCTGGAAATGGCAACCGTTAAATTTGTTAACTTAATTATGATTAAGCAATAAGTAGACGACTATGTCACTTAAACGTCGCAAAAAGTCTAAACGGGATAGTCAGGTAGAGCTAAATATTACGGCTTTCATGAACTTGATGGTGGTGCTGGTACCGTTTTTATTGATGACGGCAGTATTCACTAACATTAGTATTTTAGATTTGAAATTGCCGGGCATGGACTCGGCTAAGCCAAGCAATAAAAAGCCTGAATTAGAATTACAGGTTACAGTGCGAAAAAGTGGTTTAGAGGTTTCTGACACTAAGGGCGGTTTAATAAAACGTATACCTGTTACTAAAAGTGGCTACAACTATGTTTTATTAAATCAGACGCTAAAATTAATTAAGTTTAAATTTCCTGAAAAAACGAATATCACCATACTCTCAGAGCCATATATAGAATATGACACTTTAGTGAGTTTAATGGATACGGTAAGAGAATTTAAAACGCTACAGGATGATGAAGTGGTTATTGCAGAATTGTTTCCAAACATTTCAATAGGCGATGCTACTAAGCGTTAAATAGGATTTATAGATGCGAGAATCAAGTAAAGCAAAAAGAATGCAAAGGCATCATGAACGCCGTAAGGATCAGGGTGCCTCATTAAATATGGTATCTTTAATGGATATCTTCACCATTCTTGTGTTTTTTTTATTGGTGAGTGCGGCTAATTCAGATATCTTACCTACGCCCAAAAATATAAAGCTACCCTTGTCCACGGCTGAAAAATTGCCAAAAGAAAATTTGGTTATAATTGTAGGTGATGAGAATATTCTTATTCAGGGGAAGAAAGTCGGGAAAATTAGCGACGTATTGAAAACAAAAAATAATATTATTCTTCCACTCATGAATCAACTCAAAAGTCAGTTGAATAATAAGAGTACTAAAAAGGCAAAAGATGTAATGCAAAAAGGCGTTACAATAATGGGAGATAAAGAGGTTCCTTACCTATTATTAAAGAAAATAATGATTACTTGTGCGGCAGCTAACTTTTCTAATATCTCTTTAGCCGTTAATAGAAAAGCGGTGGACGAGGCTTAAGCATGTCGAGTATAAATACATGGGATGAGCCTTTTTTACCCTGGGTTGAAAGTGAGAACGATCGCCGCTTTAAACGCATTTTACTAATATGTGTCGTAGTTTTTACTGTGTTCGGTTTAGTGGTGCCTTATTTGCCTACTTCAGAGCCGGTTCAAAAAGATTTAAAATCAGTGTCTCCTCGTCTCGCTCAATTAATTCTTGAGAAAAAGAAGCTGCCACCACCACCTATTCCTAAGCCTGTACAGAAGAAGCTAAAAGAAAAGCCAGTTGTTAAGAAAAAACTAAAAAAACCAGAAAAAAAGAAATTAACGCCTAAACAAAAGACAGCGCAAAAAGTAGCAGCCAGTAGTGGATTGGTTGCTATGAGTGACGAACTTAATGATTTAAGAGATAGTTTTGATTTGTCTGAATTTGCAGATCAGCCATTAAGTAAGTCTGGTAAAACTCAGAAGCAAGATTTTAGTAGTCAGTCAGTGATTTCTAGTAAAGCGTTGAAGAGTAGTGGCGGAATAAATACAGGTAGTTTAAGCAAAACAACTGGCGGAGGCACTTTAGCTTCGCGTAGTACGACTAAAGTAAGTAGTAAGATTGCTGCCAATGCGCCTAAGCAATCAGTAAAGCGTAGTAAATCCGGAAAACTTGTTCGAGCAGAGTATGAAATTGAGCAGGTGTTTCAGAAAAATAAGGGCGCAATCTATAGTATTTATAATCGAGCCCTTAGAAAAGATCCAAGTTTACAGGGTAAGGTCGTTATTGAGCTAACAATAGCAGCAAATGGCCAGGTGACAGCTGTGAAAATTTTATCTAGTGATTTAAATAGCCCTAAGCTAGAAAGAAGAATAATGGCAAGGGTGAAGTTGTTTAAGTTTAAGCCGGGTAATACGGAAGCAGTAACAGTTAAGTATCCTATTGATTTTCTTCCATCATAAAATAGATTTGTATAAAGCCTAATTTGCTGGATATATCGCGCCTAAAATAACGCCTTGCCTAGCACCAGTCACGGCAGGTAAATTACCGCTTTGTTTGTTGAGTGTCTTTCTGGCTAACCATGCAAATGCAATCGCTTCTACCCAGTCAGGGTGGATACCATGTTTCTCACTTGATTCAATATCTATTTTTGAAAGTCCGCTTTTAAGCAGTGACATTAAATGCGTATTATGTGCGCCACCACCACAAACAATGAGACGGTCTAATTCGGGTAAATATTTTTCGATTGCGTAAATTATACTGTCAGCAGTAAATTGGCAAAGACTTGCCTGCACCTTTGCTGCTTCTAGTTGTTTTATATTGCCTTGCTGTTCTAGCCAATCTAAATGGTAGTGTTCCTTACCTGTGCTCTTCGGTGGCTGTTGATAAATAAATTCATCATTCATCAGCAGCGAGATTAATTTTTTATCAGCATCAGCACTGGCGGCCCACTCACCATTTTTATCGAATGCTAACTGTTGATGCCGCTGGATCCAGGCATCCATTAAAATATTACCTGGTCCGCAATCAAACCCAAAACAGGTTTGGCCTTTATCTTTGGGTAAATAGGTTAAGTTTGAAATTCCACCAATATTTAAAACGGCGCGGTTTTCATTCTCGGAATGAAAAACCTGTTGATGAAAAGCGGGCGCCAGTGGAGCACCTTCACCTTCGGCGGCCATATCTTTGCGGCGAAAATCGGCAACTGTTGTAATGCCTGTTTTGTAGCTTATTTTATTTGCATCACCTATTTGCATTGTAAAACGATGGGGTAAATCTGGGCGGTGACGAATGGTTTGTCCGTGTGAGCCGATTCCTGCGACTTCACTTGCATGAATCCCTGCGACTGAAAGTAGCTTATTTATAGCGTCAGCAAATAAACTACCGAGTTCAGCATCAGCTTCGCCAAGCATATCTATAGTAGCGATTTCTGAATTCAGGCTTAACAGGGATAGCTTTGATTTAAGGTCTGCTGGAATGGAGTGACTGTGACTTGCAACGAGTTTAATTTGAACCCCATTAAATTCAACGAGTGCTGCATCGATACCGTCCATGCTAGTGCCTGACATCAGACCGGCATAGAGCTCGGTCATTATTGTTTGTCGTTTAAAGCTAAAGCGTTGCGCGAAAGTACTTTTAGCTGAGCAACATAGCCTTGAGTGCTTAACTCAAAGTTGTCGCGATAGCGTTTAGGGATAGGGCTCGTGCTAGGGAACTTTACGGTAAGAGGATTACGGTGTACGCCATTAACACGGAATTCATAATGCAGATGTGGCCCTGATGCGAGACCTGTAGATCCAACGTATCCTATAACCTGTCCCTGCTTTACGCGTCCGCCCGAGCGAATCTTTTTATTGTAGTTGTTTAAGTGAGCGTATAGCGTTGTGTAACGGCTGCCATGTTTTAACACAATAGTTTTGCCGTAGCCGCCTTTGCGGCCTTTGAAAATAACCTTGCCGTCACCTGATGCTCGTATAGGTGTGCCTCGTCCTGCTGCATAATCAACACCTTTGTGAGAGCGGAATTTATGCAAAATAGGATGATAGCGTTTTGTAGTGAAGCGCGAGCTTATACGACTAAAATTAACGGGACTACGTAAAAAGGCTTTACGTAAACTATGGCCGTCATCGGAATAATAACCCGCATTACCTGTAACAGGATCTGTATAGCGTAGCGCTCTGTGGGTTTTACCTTGATTGATGAATTCAGCGGCGAGAATATTGCCATCTTTTATTTTGTTACCGTTTTTGAAGCGTTCTTCATAGATAACTGTAAATTGATCGCCTTTGCGTATGTCGAGTACAAAGTCGATATCCCAACCGAAAATATTGGCAAGCTCCATAATTAGGCTTTGTGAAAGTCCCGCCTTTGCCGAAGCCAAAAATAACGACGATTCAATTTCACCTGATGCATAGGCATTACGAACTTCAATCTCGTGTTTGTGAAGACCAGCAACAAGATTGTCTCCTTCGCGCTCAACTTGAAGGTAGCGTACGGTGTCAATTTGGTAATTTAGTGCAAGCAACATCCCCTCATCGTTGCTCATGATCTTTATTGAGTCGCCAGGATGGATTCGGCGTAGCTCTTTAGTCGCTTTGCCTAGTTTCATAAGGGCAAGTAGCTGGTTTGGTTTAACTTTGGCTCTATCAAATATAACTGAAAGGCTATCTCCGCGCTTAACCTTGAATGTCTTCCATGCAGAGTTATCGAGATCGTTGTATCTCATCGTACTACTATCTTCAGTAGTGCCTAAATTTAGCTTGAGGTCTTCATTTTTATTCTGTGCGGATGAAGGCAGTGGCAAGCTTAATTGAATACTTGCAGGCTTTTCATTAGCTTCCGGAATCGTTTTATCTATTTGTTCTGCAGAGATATCGTGATTTACAGTAATGTTATTATTTTCATTACCGCCCGTGTTGGCTATAACTGCACCAATAACGGCGCAACCAGCAGCAAACAGGGCCCAGCGTAATGCGGGGTGTCGTTGACTTTTGCTAGGCTGAGACAGGCTGCGAAAGTCTTTGTTTATGAAGTTGTTGTAATTCACGGATTTATCTATGTTTTTTTAAGTAAAATAGCTGTAAAACGAAGGAAAATCAAATCTTCAGGGAGAAAGATTGTATTTAATTTGAACTAGTATGCAAGAAACCTTTGTCATTCATTTGAATTAGGTTGGTATTTAACTCTTTTGATAATGAATTTATTTGCTTTATTACATTAGTTGCTGCAACTCCAGTTAAAGTATGTGGCTGAAAGATTACTTCTGTATTTGAGACATTGATGGGTGTGAATTCAGCGCTGTAGTATTTGCCCTCATGCAGGGTAAGTCGTGCAACAACGCTGTTTTTTGCATCAGTGCTATAAGAGCCAAAAACAAAATTTCCAAGGCTGTAGATAATTAATCCGTCTTTATATTCTTCTACAGCTTGTAAAACGTGGGGGTGATGCCCTATTACTATGTCTGCTCCAGCATCAATGGCAGCGCGACCAAGTTTGGGTTGATAAGGTCTTAATTCGAGTGATTTCTCTCTGCCCCAGTGAAACGATACAATTATGTAATCGACTTGTTTGCTTAATCGTTGTACGTCTTCACGAATATCTTTTTCGTGTCCAAAGGCGGTCCCTGCTTTGTCTTTGGTGGCCCAAAATGACTCTGGAAAGGTAAGTGAGTAGCTTAAAAAGCCAACATCTCCGTTGTTTGTTTGCAGGATTGTTCCTGATCTAGCTTGAGCTGAGTTGTTGCCCGTTCCAACGGTTTGAATGTGTTGTTTGCTTAAGCTATTTATTGTGTCATTCATTCCTTGAATATCAAAATCGAGAATATGGTTGTTCGCAAGGTTTAAAATGTTAAAACCAGCTTTCTTTAATGCTGGGACAACTAAATCGGGTGGTGATCGAAATATGTACTCTTTGTCTTCTAGTGTGCTTTCACATAGATTGGTGAGAGGGCCTTCAAGGTTGCCAATGACGATATCTGCACCATTTAGAAGGTGTTGTACTTTTGTAAATGGGTAATCGTAACCTTTTTCTATGAGTACTTCTTCTGCTGTGCCGCCAAGCATAATGTCACCCACGGCAACAAGAGAGATGCTGTTGGCTGGTGTGGTGTAGTTTTTTTGCTCGCAACCGGCAAGACTAAAAGCGCCAGCTACAGCAAAGAAATAAGGTATTAATTTTCTAGTATGTTTCATATCTCTCATGCATCACTACTTGCCTTATTATAGAGCCTCTTGTATAACGCCTGCACTATTCTAAGTGGGCTGTAAGCTTACTTGCCTATATATATTTAACGATGTGGAGTCACGTATGTCATCTGTAGACGAATCACTAGCGCTAATAAAGCGTGGTGCCGAAGAAATACTCGTCGAAGAAGAGCTGGTTAAGAAGCTGGAATCAGGGCGGCCGTTAAAAATAAAGGCGGGTTTTGATCCTACCGCTCCAGACTTGCATCTTGGGCATACAGTTTTAATTAATAAGCTTCGTCAATTCCAGGAACTAGGTCACGAAGTGCTATTTTTGATAGGTGACTTTACCGGGATGATAGGAGATCCAACAGGTAAAAGTGCAACTAGGCCACCGTTAACGGAAGAGCAGGTTGCAGCAAATGCAGAAACATATCAGCAGCAGGTTTTTAAAATCCTTGATAAGGACAAGACAAAAATTGTCTTTAATTCTGAGTGGATGGGTAAAATGAGTGCTGCCGACATGATTAAACTGGCTGGAAAACAGACCGTGGCCAGAATGCTTGAGCGAGATGATTTTAAAAAACGCTATAAAGCTGGACAGAGTATTTCAATCCATGAGTTTCTGTATCCTTTAGTGCAGGGGTATGACTCTGTAGCCATGCGGGCAGATGTTGAGCTTGGTGGAACAGACCAGAAATTCAATCTGTTGATGGGGCGAGAACTACAGAAAAGTGAAGGACAGGATCCTCAAACGATTATTATGATGCCATTATTAGAAGGGTTGGACGGTGTTAATAAAATGTCCAAGTCACTAAATAACTATGTAGGTATCACAGATGCGCCGGGAGTGATGTTTAACAAAATTGTTTCTATGCCAGATACTATGATTTGGCGATATTATGAATTGCTTAGTTTCAGGTCGATGGATGATATTAAGGCATTGAAGCAAGAAATGGAGCAAGGGCGCAATCCAAAAGAAATTAAAATAGAATTAGCAAAAGAGTTGATTGCGCGCTTTCATGGAGAAGAGGCTGCCGAGAATGCAGATAAAGGTGCGGGTAACATTATCAAAGAAGGTGAGTTGCCAGAAGGCACGCCAGAGATTGAAGTAGAGTTGGATGGGCAAGATGACTTGCCGGTATCGGCAATCATTAATCGTACGGGCTTAGCTCAGAATTCAGCTCAAGCAAAAGACATGTTAACCAATGGCCGTGTAAAGGTTGATTGGGAAGTGGTTGATGCAAAGTGTCGCCTGGGTGTGGGTGAGTATATTATTCAGGCTGGTAAGAAGAAAATTGCTCGTATTATGCTTAATAAATAAGCATTAACTAAGCTTAATAAAATTATTACAAAAGTATTTCATAAAGTTGTTGACGGTTTTCTTTAAAGCTGTAGAATGCGCCTCCTCGTTACGGATAACGGGTTAGCCGAAAGGTTCACGACAAGGGAAGGTTGTAAGAAAAAGTGATATGAGTTTGTTAAGAAAGTTTGAGAA
>Ga0316204_10010167_pt1 | contig 12230 bp, 13 predicted proteins | sample 6monrhotite_MG_2_FD_205661 | JGI IMG/M metagenome (GOLD analysis project Ga0316204, IMG submission 205661) | Microbial mat bacterial communities from mineral coupon in-situ incubated in ocean water Damariscotta River, Maine, United States -... | ecosystem: Environmental > Aquatic > Marine >...
CAATGATGTGGCTTACGATACCGGTCTGCATCTGGAATATCTCTCTACCTACGAGAAGATAGTCGGCGATAAGTATCTCAAGGCTGTCATAATGTTTAGCTGTCAGATGATGGATCTGTTTGATGTTTTCTGTCATTGCGACAAGTTGTTCCATATCACTTTTGGAGCGGTCCATATGATAAAAACGTCTATTTTCGACAAAGCCAGGGTAGTTCATAGTTCCTCGTTGTGGTAAAAATGTTGCGATGATTATAGCATGGGAATAAGAAAATCAAATAAAATTTAAGCTGATATTCCTTCACAAAGACTTCACATAAGATAGACACACATGCAGTATGAAACAGGTGCTTATGATACTTTTTACACTTGTGTCAAATTTATCTGCCTTGAGTTTGGATGAGATCATCTTCCATGCGCTTCATAAGAATCCGTCTTTGAGCTCTTTGGAGGAACGTACCTTGGCAAATAAGTAAACTATAAATGCTTCGGACCAGTTTAGTATTCCGGAGTTATTGATATTAACTAATACTATCGATGCAAAAGAGCCTATGCTGAGTAAAGGGCTACACGGGGCTAAGGTTAAAATTAATATATGCCAATCGAATGCAGGCGTATAAGATATGAAAGATGCAGCAAGTTTATCAGATCATTTGTACAAAAGAGTTCCATGAAGTGCAGTGCGCAAAAATGCGGCGGCAAGATGTAAAACCATTGGATATGCTAGTCGTGAATCAGAAGCTATTTGAAACTATACTTAGGCTATAATTCGCAGCTAATAACCGGCTGAGTACAGACGGTATCCTACAAAAAGAGAACAGATGAAGATCAATCTAAAAAATGATATTAAAAAATTACGAAATATAAATTGTGCAGAAGATGATGTCTTCTTTCAAGCGATGGAAGAGGTCTTGCTGTCTATCGCCCCGCTATACGAATCAGATGACAAATATGCAAAAAACTCAGTCATAGAAAGACTTATCAAGCCGGATAGAGTCATCAAGTTCAAAGTCACATGGTTTGACGACAACCAAAACATCCAGGTTAATACAGGCTACCGTGTTCAGTTCAACAATTCAATCGGTCCCTATAAAGGCGGTCTACGTTTCCATCCGACAGTAAACGAAGGGATCTTGAAGTTTCTGGGATTTGAGCAGATCTTTAAAAATGCGCTGACAGGTTTACCTATCGGCGGAGGAAAAGGGGGAAGTGACTTTGACCCTAAGGGGAAAAGTGACTTTGAGATCATGAAGTTCTGTCAGGCATTTATGACAGAACTTCATAAGTATATCGGACCGCGTATCGATGTTCCTGCCGGAGATATCGGTGTAGGCGCACGCGAGATAGGGTATCTTTTCGGTGAGTACAAGAAGATAACGTCATCATTTGAAGGCGTACTTACGGGTAAACCGTTTATGTTCGGCGGTTCACTTATGCGACCGGAAGCAACAGGCTACGGCGTCGTCTACTTCACGCAGACCATGCTTGAGGTAGAGAACAAAGGGAGTCTTCAGGGTGAGATTTGTACCGTAAGCGGTGCAGGAAATGTTGCACTTCATGCCATCGAAAAACTTCTTCAGATAGGTGCCGTTCCCGTGACCTGTACGGATTCTCAAGGAACGATCTATGATCCAAGAGGGATGGATATCAAGCTCTTGAAAGAGTTAAAACTGGAAAAACGTGCATCACTTGAAGAGTATGTAAAAACACATACAGAAGCGACTTATATCCCGGTGTCTGAATATCCTGAAGGCGGGCATGCTGTATGGAACATCCCATGTTATGCTGCTTTTCCTTGTGCCACACAAAATGAGCTGACTGAGATCGATGCGAACAACTTGATAAAGAACGGATGTGTAAGTGTAAGCGAGGGTGCAAACATGCCTTCAACGACAGAAGCGGTCAATGCGATGCTCAAGGCAAAACTGTGCTTTGCTCCGGCAAAAGCCGCCAATGCAGGCGGTGTTGCGGTGAGCGAATTTGAGATGAGTCAGAACGCTTCGATGCAGAAGTGGAGCTTTGAGAAGGTCGATGAGAAGCTCAAGGAGACAATGAAACAGATCTGTAGACGTGTCGCGTTTACGGCAAAAGAGTACGGGGTTGAAGGAAACTATGTAGATGGGGCAAATATCGCAGGCTTCAAAAGAGTCGCGGATGCGATGATAGCAGAGGGGATATAGACCCTTCCCTGTCCAAGTAAAGACTTTATGAATTGATGGATGCCTTGTCGTTACGATCTGATTTTCATCTCGGGCTCTATGATACAATGAGACAATCAAAGCAAGCAGGTGCATCGTGATCCGCTTAACCGCCATACTTTTTTTTATACTCACCTCTCTTTTTTCGCAAGAGACCTCCTCATCCCATTTTCGTGACCACAATGAGAGTAAAAAAGATATCTTGTACACGAATCTTGTCGGTGCAGCTGTTATTACGGTCTGGGGTGTCACGAACTGGGAATACGGTGCGAACAGCCCTTCCAGAGATGATGAAGAGTGGTTTGGAAGAGAGACAAAATCAGGCGGAGCGGATAAACTTGGACACCTGTATGCCACATATGCTATCGGTTCAGGTCTATCTGGACTGTATGAAAGCTGGGGGTATACCGAAGACGATGCTGCTCTGTACGGTTCTCTCTCCTCGTTTTTTCTTATGAACTATATGGAAGTTGGCGATGCTTTCAGCAGTGAGTTCGGATTTTCGTATGAAGACTTTATGATGAATACTATTGGTGCAGTTAGCGCATACTTCTTCTATACCAATCCTGAACTTGCTAAACGTATCGATCTTAGAGTCGAATATATTCCGAGTTTTGAGACGGCAGATGTGATCACAGAGTATGAGAGAATGAAGTATCTGATCGCGTTCAAAGCAGAGGGTTTTGAGTCTATTACCAACGCTTATTTGAAGTATGCAGAGCTACATCTTGGTTATTATACCCGAAACTATAAAGGCGGTTATTCGTCAGAAAGTGAGCGGATCCTTTACCTTGGAGTCGGTATTAACCTGTCACGAGTATTTAGAGAAAAGGGTCATGCCAAGACGGCACGTTTTCTAAACTATTATCAGCTTCCTTATACCTATGTGCCTTTTGAAAAGGACTTGAACAATTAGGATTCACTTCTGCAATAAGCGCTCTGTCTGTTTCTGTGTCAAAATACTTTTTGTATCATGAATACATTGGATATGGGCCTTTGTTATCTCGGTTTTAAGCTGTGACAGTTGCTCTATCATCGGAAAAAGTGCCTGCGTTGTCTCCCCCTTCATTGTCATTGTCTTGATCTTGCTCTCGAGTGCTTCAATTTGAGGAGAAAGACGTTTGACATTTTGCATCGTCGTCTTTCGAACGATCAGCAGTTGTTTTTTTTGATCTTCACTAAGCGCTAGTTCCGGGTCATCTCCATGCTGTATAAGCAGTTTGGTCATGTGAGGAAGACCGCTGCTGATCAAAAATGGGGAGAAGGCCTCTATTTTGACTGCTTTTTGTGTCTTTAAGCCTTGAGGCGGGCACATACATCCCTGTTTCGCTGTATTTGAAGGAGGAAAATTGTCATACATCCAACCCGCGATAAGGGCAAGTTCAGCCTCGCTTACAATGCCTCTTTGTGATGGCATCAGGCCGAAGGCCTTGATTCTCTCAGATAGACAGACCGCTTTGTCCCGTTGGGGGTTAAGAACATATTCTGAGATAAAGGCGAGGGCAGATGCCTTATCGGAGTACTGCATCTTCACATGTTTCATCACTCCCGTTACAGGTGGAGCGACAAGCGAAGAGATGTCTTGTGGTCTTGTCTTCAGGTGGCAACCGGCACATTTTGCATCATAAAGTGCTTCGCCCGATTCTACTGCCTGTACGTTACTCAGTAAACCCAACAGGGCACTCGATATTAAAACTAGATTTCGTAAGTTCATGTATGTCCTTTAAAAAAACATCTTTATTATAATATAAGAAAGTAAAATTAGTGGTAGGGGAAGGGAAGAGACCATCTCTATGTGAGGGTGGAGTATCACAGTCCTTGCACAGTTTTTTCGCTATGATTAAGCTATGAAAATACTATTTTTAGAAGACGATCCTGTCATAGCAGATATTGTGCGAGATTTCTTAAGTGAGTCGTATGAGGTCCAACACTGTTTTGACTCGCAGACGGCATTGCAGTATGCGGAAGATGAAGACTTCATGCTGTATATCTTTGATATCAACGTCCCGGGCGTATCAGGTATCGAGCTTCTACGAAGCCTGCGTGATTTCAATGATGCTACACCGGCCATCTTTATCACCGCTTATCAGGATGTTGAGCATCTAAAAGAGGGTTTTGCATCCGGCGCGAATGACTTTATCCGTAAACCGTTTGAACTTGAGGAGTTACAAGTCCGCATAGAAAATATAAAACGGCAGTTCAGTATGGCCGAAGAAATCATCATCAATGAGCAGATACGGTTCAATACGCTGACACATAAGATCATAAACGAGGATAAAATAATCTCCATCAGTGCAAAAGAGAGCGGTATCCTACACTATCTGATCAGTAATAAAAACCGCATTGTCTCCGTAGATGAGATCTTGCAAAATCTCTGGGAGTATGATGAGATGCCAAGCCAGGATACTATTCGCACCTATATCAAGAATCTGCGTTATATTTTAGGTAAGGAGCATATCATCAATGTTCGGGGCGAAGGGTATAGGTACAGCAATTGAACACGTTGGAGAAAAAATCATTTTACTCTTTTTTGGCACTGTATATCATCTCCTCTTTGATTTTTACTGCCCTTAGTGCATACTGGTATTACACGGCCCAGAAAAACATGTTTGAGAGTAACCAGCATTACCGGCTGCAGCATATCGCTGACACGATATCCCAAGGCATCATCCAGTCACATATGCAAGGATTAGAGCTTCAGGTTCCTTCTTTTGATGATGTGATCGTCGCTTTGATAAGTGTGGACAAAGAGGTGGTCTATGGCTCATTGATGGAAGATTTTTTCCCGGATAAGATGGAGTACTTTGAGATCGGAGAGTATTCGGTTCTGATTTCCTTCTCTCCACAGACACATCACGGGATTGAATCGGTAGTTGTGCAATCAAAAGCCTTGAGCGAAGAGCTAACAGAGTTAAAACAGAATGTTTTGGCTGTTATGATCAGCAGTGTCATCCTTATGATCGCTTTGGCCTGGGTGCTTTCAAAGCTTTTTATCCGTCCCTTACAGATTAGAGTCAAGCAGGTCGAGGACTTCGTACATGACACGGCGCATGAGCTCAATACACCCGTGACAGCACTGAGTATGAGTGTCTCGCGTGCACTCAAGAAGAAGATGTATGATGAAAAGGCCTTGCGAAATATCTCCATAAGTACCAAGCAGCTCTTTGATATCTACAGAGCGCTTTCCTATCTCTCCTTTGAGTCTAAGCCGCAAAGCTCTTCTCTGCTCGATGTGGCAAGCGTCTTGGAAAAAGGTGTACTCTATTATAAAGAACTGAGTGAAAGCAAAAAGATAGCGATCACGCTTGAGGCAGAACCGTTTAGTTTCAAGATCGATGAGACAAAGCTCAGTATGCTTTTTGGTAATCTGATCAGTAACGCTATAAAATACTCTATGCCTAACTCCACTATAGAGATAAGTCTGAAAAAAGGTGTTTTCACGATACAAGACGAGGGTATAGGGATCGCGCAGGAGAAATTATCCAAGATATTTGAGCGCTATAATCGTCAGACAGATTATGCGGGCGGGTTTGGTATCGGCTTGAGTATAGTGCAGAAGATATCCCAAGAATATGGAATTCGTGTTGAGGTCAGTTCTGAAAAAGAGAAGGGGACCTGTTTTACCTTAGTCTTTGCTAGAGAAGTTAAATAAGCCATTTAAAATAGCGGTATGGTATAATTTCAAAAAAATTAAAAGGAGCGGGTGTGAGACGATACAGATTGTTATTGCTTGCCTTGCTTCTTGTGGGGACTCTTCTTAGCAGTTTTCACCACCATGATGACTGGAATGTAGACGAGAACTGTTTTGTCTGTATCGTGCAGAGTGTTTTCTCTGCAGCTGATGTCCCTGATATCTTTTCTTTGGAAGCGCTCACGCTTTTCTTTTTGATCCCTTTAGTGCATAAAAGTGTTTATATTTCGACACTTGCAATGCGTACATACTCTTCACGCGCGCCTCCTCTTTTTTCATAGATCACCATCCAAAAACCAATACTATAATTTATAATTAAACTAAACCTGTACTAAACAGCAGGTTCTATAATGGAGAATTTATGAAAAAAACACTACTACTTTCTACCCTTGCTTCGGCAACACTTTTTGCGGTCGCCCCTGTGGTAAAACCGATCAGCGAACGAACCTTCTCACAGTCGCAGTACATGCCTGATATTTCGATGATCATGGACTTCTCGTATGTTAACCATAGTATTAGCGATGCCGAACTGCAGCATCTTGAGATCCCGGGAGTCGTCCACGGTATCATGGGCACACACGAGCACGGCGGTAGTTCTGAATCTACTTATAATGCCAAGAATGGCTTCAATCTCAACTATGCCGAGATGGTACTTTCAAGTAATGTCGATCCTTTCTTTAGCATGGATGCGGTGCTTCACTTTAGTCCCGAAGGCGTTGCAATTGAGGAGGCCTACTTTACGACGACGGCTTTGGGAAATGGTTTCCGTCTACGCGGTGGAAAACTGCTCTCGGAGTTCGGACGCCAAAACTCGCAGCACCACCATTTCTGGGATTTTGGAAATATGGGACTTGTTAACGAGGCCTTTTTGGGCAGCCACGGTATAAACGAGATTGGTGCACAGCTGCAGTGGGTCGCTCCAACAGAGACCTATCTGATGGTGGGTGCGGAGCTGTTGCAGGGAACGAATGAAGCGATGTTCGGTAATGCGCAGATCGGCGAAGAAGATGCTGTTATTGCAGAAGGAGAGCGTGCTCCATCCCTTTATATCGGCTATGTCAAAAGCTCTTTTGATATCGGCAGCACGACAATTCTTCCGGGTATTTCCTATATCTATGGCTCAAGCCGACTTGATCATCTTGAAGATGAGGACCCTCACGCCTTTGCCGGAGACAGCACCATCTATGCTGCTGACCTCACTGTCAAGCACTACTTCGACTCCTACAGTTTCCTGACTTGGCAGAGCGAATGGATGATGCGCGATATGGATGGAACTAAGTATGTCGACAATGCTGGTACAATAGACAGTAATGATCTTGAAAAAAAGCAGGCGGGATACTATACACAGCTTGTCTATGCTTATGATCAAAACTGGCGTGTTGGTGCGCGCTATGACAGTATCTATCTCAACGATGTCACGGCACAGGACTTTCCTGAAGACCTGAAACGCTACAGTGCAATGGTGGAATACCACCCGAGCGAGTTTAGCCGTATCCGTCTTGAGTATAACCGCAACGATTCCCTCTTTAACGAGGATGGAGAGCGCCAGAATCTGGACACGGTTATGCTACAGTTCAACATTGCCATCGGTGCCCATGGTGCCCACGACTTCTAAACACTCCAATGAGGAAGCCGTGCTATAGCACGGCCCTTGAGGGGGTACATCTTGACAAAAGGTCCGATATGAAAAATATTTTTATTCTTTTTTTACTTCCGATTTCACTCTTTGCGCATCTCAATATTGCCGTCAGCTATCCCTACATTGGTGCGATTACAAAGGCCATAGGCGGTGATCACGTCAAGACGATCGTTTTAGCCAAAGGGAACTGGGACCCGCACTTTATCATTCCGCGTCCCTCATTGATCTCAAAACTGCGCAGCGCCGATGCGCTCATCATGAATGGAGCACAGCTTGAGATCGGTTGGCTTCCTCCGCTTATAAAACGTGCCAACAATCCCAAAGTCATCCCCAATGCGCCGACATTTTTAAATCTATCACATCAGATTGAGCTCATTCAAAAGCCCACTTCAGTCGATCGTTCACTCGGAGATGTCCATCCCGACGGTAATCCACATTTTCATCTGAACCCCAATAATATCCTGACCTTGGCACAGAGTATCAGCAATTTTTTGACAAACATGGATACACAGCATGGGGAGATCTACAGGAAAAACCTGCAAAGTTTTGAGCAGAAGTGGAAAGCCCATCTTGCCCAATGGCAAGTGCGCATGAAGGATAGAAATGGGATGAAAGTCATTCAGTTTCATGACAATCTGGCTTATTTTAATCGGGCTTATGGTCTGCAAAGCATAGCCACCATCGAGCCTTTGCCGGGAATTCCGCCTTCATCGCGTCATACCCTCTCTTTGATAGGTCTTATAAAAGAGCAAGGGCCATGTTGTATTTTGCATGATGTTTACCACTCTACCAATACAGCAGAGTACCTTGCGGAAAAGACAGGTATCAAGCTTATCATCATGCCGCATGATATTGGGGCCTTGGATTCAGTGGACTCTCTCGTGGGTCTTTTTGACTATCTCAGTGAAGCAGTACATTATGATTGATATCTTTATACCGCCTATTATATTGGTAATCGTATTGGTCATGATTCATGCCTGGTTTGGCAAGGGTGTGCTTGAACGCGGTGTTATCTTTACGGATTTGGCAATAGCACAGTTCGCAGCTTTGGGATCGGCGGTAAGTCTGGGCTATTTTCATTCAGAGTATCTGTATATCTTGACTTTGGGCTTTGCTCTGCTTAGTGCTTTTTTGATATCGGTGGCCTCACACAGAAAACTGCAGCTGGAAGCTTTCATCGGTATCTTGTATGTACTGGGTGCAAGCGGTATCATGATGGTATTGGCAGATTCAGCAGAAGGGATGGAGCACTTTAAAGCACTGCTGGCAACAGACATACTGTTCACACCTCTGGATGAGATCCTTTTTAGTACGCTCGTCTATGCCTTGCTCGGCATTGTGATCTGGCAGGTCTACCCTAGGTTAAAAGGATTCACTAAAGACCTTCTCTTCTTTGCGATGCTTGCTATCACGGTGACTTCGTCCGTTCAGTTAGCGGGTGTTTTAGTGGTGTTTGTTCTGTTGGTCGCTCCGATACTTCTGGCCTCCATGCAGAGAATAATCCCAATAACACTTTTTGCTTACATTTATGGTTGGTTCTTCTCTCTCCTGTCTATCGGATTGTCGTATTACTTTGACCTACCAACAGGGTACACGATTGTATTTGTAGGTGCATTAAGCACATTGATCGGTGTTATGCTCTTGAGTCAAAAAAAGTCGTAAAAGAGCGCTCTTTATAACTGGTTATTGGAGTAGGATAAAACGGATTGTGATCAAAAAACCTCTTGCTGCCCCCTAAGCTTGTTTTATGAAGGCAAGATGTAAAATCAAGGTATATTTACAGTAAGGATTGCTTATGACTAAGTTATTAGCTATCAAATATGCCGCATTTAAAGAGGAGATGGATTCTGCCTTTGAGGATGCACAAGACATTACGAGTCTGGATGTGTTTGATGCCTTTGTCTCCGCCTTTAAAAATGCTACAAATGTCCTTGAAGAAGACAAACTCAGAGCCCTGATCTTTAATCAGTTCAAGAACTATGGCGACTTTGACAAGCAGATGTGTGAAGTAGCTATGAGTGTATCAGATATACAGCAAAGTACTCAAAATGCAATCAATGCGATCGACAATAATGATACGGATGCTTTGAAAGATGCTTCAGCTCAATTGAATGAGTATAAGCAGCGTATTTCTGCCCTTGAAAAAGAGATGAATACGGATGAGACGACGGGCGCGTTTAATCGAAAATACCTAATTAATCATGAGCTTGATAAGAATGAACAGATGAAGATCGATGGTGTCTTGATGCGCCTGTCTATCAATAATTTTGCACAGATCAACAAAGAACATGGTCATGAATCAGGTGATATCGTCTTAAAATTTGTCAGCAAGCTCTTACAAAAGAGCCTCAAAGCAGTGGGTATAGACCTAATCCGCTATATGGGAGTCCAGTTTATAGCCTTATCTAAAGAAGCTGTTTCAAAAAAGACAGAGAAGATCTTCCAAGATACGGTCGACTTAGTTTTGAGTAAAAAGTTTAAGACACATGATGGAAAGATCTTGAATATTGAGCTTCAGTTTGACCACAAAGTTTTTAAAAAAGGGGAGTACTTCCAGGAAGTATATGAAGAACTGTAAAGGCTTATTGCCTTTACAAAGGTGTGTTATTTGAAGTATTTTTCAAGATCTTTGATAACGGCACCCGGTACTGTCATGATCGTTGCAAAACCCATCAGGTCAAGAAGAGGATAAGAGATAGCGATATAGTAATCTGCTCTCATAGCTGTAGCCTGAGCGATGACAACGTCTTTTCCATCTATTTGAATAGTCTCATTCTCAATCAATACCATCCATGGAAGAAGACCGGCATTATGAACACCGATCTTGTCCGGGAATTTCATTGTACGTTTAGCAAGGTTTACCCCATACAGAACTCTTCCTTTGTCCAGTTCAAGTTTAAAGATAAGATTTTTCTTTGCTTTTTTCTCAAGTTTGGCCTGTAAATCAGAAAGACCTCCTTCTTTGATCTTGATCGTATCTTGATAGTAAGGACGAGAGATCATAAACTGGTAGTTTGGAAGCGCATCAAATTCCCATTTGTCAGCCGAAGGCGTAAGTTGTGGGAATGCTTTGTTAAGCGCTTCTAAGAGAGGTGCCTCATCATTCAGTTTGTAGTCATCTTGTAAAAAAGCACGTGTGAAATAACGAGGGTTTGTGACACGTACAGTCTTGTCTGTTGTGTTAACCAATGCACGCATTGAACCTGCTAGAAAACCACGTCCAGGCTTGTTTGCAAGCGTCTTAAGGTGAGGGTGCGTGAAGACAATAACATCCATCTTCGCCTTTGTTACTTTTGAAACTGAAAGGATCTCAAACCCTTGAGCTGTAAGAGCATCTTGAACCTCTTGAGTGCTCGCCAATGGTGCATCGAAGTAGGTACTGACCTCTTTAGGGCCTTCATAACCGACAACAACTTCTTTAGAAGAACAACCGCTAAAGATCAAAGCCGACAGGGCAAGGGCAAGTAGAAGTATTTTACGCATATTTTTCCTTCGTGATATAAATTTGAGTTATTATGCTCTATTAATGTTAAAGAATTGTTTAATACGTTATTTTCTATATATCAATATATCTTGATATATATTATATATTCTGTTATGATTGCACTATTAATCAAGGGGATAGCATGAAACGTTTACATATTCATATTGCAGTCAAAGATATAAACGAGAGTAAAAAGTTCTACAGTACGCTTTTCGGTGCTGAACCGACAAAAGAAAAAGAGGACTATGTCCAGTGGCTGCTTGATGACCCTGCTGTAAACCTTGCGATCTCTTCTGGACGCGACACAGTTGGCCTGAATCACCTTGGACTTCAAGTGGACAGTGATGAGGCTTTGGCTGAGATAGAGGATCGTCTGATTGCGGCTGACATCACAGGGGAGAAGCAGGAAGAGGCACAATGCTGTTATGCCAGCTCAAAAAAATACTGGATCAAAGACCCGCAAGACGTTATCTGGGAAAACTACCACACTATGGAACAGATAGAAGTCTTTGGGGGTGACGAATTTACCGGAGGAGAAGGATGCTGTACACCGACCTTTTCAACAAATGGAAAATGGTCAGCCGGCGGATGCTAGTTGAAAAACGTCATAAGTTTCGAGCTTCTTTGAGGAATTTATCGCCCGTGTTGTCTCAACAGCAGGTTTTCGTACAGACAAACCTTACAGAGGACCCTTGTGTTGGATGATTTTCTGCGAACAGTCTCCGCTTTGAACGATGAGACGAGGGTATTGATCCTGCGTTTTTTAGATATGCATGGTCCTTTATGTGTTTGTGATCTTCAGTTATCGTTGGATATGATCCAATCACGTCTTTCAAGACATCTAAAGATACTCAAAGAGGGCGGATTTTTGCGTGTTGAGCGAAAAGGGACCTGGGCGTACTACGAAATACGCTCTCCTTTGGATCGGTTTCGAACAGAAGCGATCGAAGAGATACGGCATCTGGATATCAGCTTGCCTCCACTTCAAAAACCAATTGCACAATGTGAAAATAGATAAATAGAGAGTAAAGATGAAAACAGAAAAATCAAGTTACAAGGAGGCAGCCAATGCCAAAGCATAAAAAAGTTTTGATTCTTTGTACGGGAAACTCATGCCGTTCGATCATAGCTGAGGCGCTTATCAATGCGAAGCTTGACTCTTGCGTTCAAGCCTACAGTTCAGGAGTAAAAGCTAGCGGAAAGGTCAATCCATATGCTATG
>Ga0316204_10010169_pt1 | contig 12228 bp, 10 predicted proteins | sample 6monrhotite_MG_2_FD_205661 | JGI IMG/M metagenome (GOLD analysis project Ga0316204, IMG submission 205661) | Microbial mat bacterial communities from mineral coupon in-situ incubated in ocean water Damariscotta River, Maine, United States -... | ecosystem: Environmental > Aquatic > Marine >...
GCCGGCGATAATAACCCCAACATTGCCGATGGCATCATTTCTTGAGCAGAGCCATACCGAACGGACGTTGCTGTCACCATCACGCCATCTCAATAGGATAAACACGCTGGCGAGATTGGCCATCAACGCGACGAAACCGATCAGGCCCATCGTCCCCGCTTCAGGTGAAGCTCCATAGAGAACTCGGTAAATCGTCATCGCGAGGACTGCAAAAGCGATTATGGCTAGCGAACCGCCTTTGATCAGAGACGCGAGCGCACGTGTTCTCAAACTCGCCCCGATAACAAAAAGGCTCAACGCGTATGTCGCGGTATCACCACCAAAATCCAGTGCATCGGCTTTGAGGGCTTGTGAGCCGGACATGAGACCGGCTGTCATCTCAACAACGAACATTACCGCATTTATTCCGATCACAGCGTACAGCGCTCGGCGGTAGGCTGGAGACGCTCCATCAAATGACTTTTCTTCGCAACATCCAGACATGATGATTTGGCCTTCTTTTATCTCGATTTCTTTACACCTACAGTCTACAGTCGCTGTAGAGGCAAGACGTATTTTTGGAGAAAGTTATGAAACCAATGACCATCGGACGTCTGTCGAAAGCCGGCGGCGTAAAGGTCACCACGATCCGGTATTATGAGTCTATAGGATTGATGGGGGAGCCTGATCGTAGTGAAAGCGGTCAGCGTCTATACGGTGAGGAGTCAGTCCAGCGCTTGTCATTTATTCGCCATGCGAGGGATCTGGGATTCCCGATGGATGCCATTAGAGAGCTGATCCAGCTTCAATCTGAACCTGGAGAAGATTGCTCAGCGGTCGATAGAATCGCGAAGCGTCAGCTTGCTGACGTGCGCAAGCGCTTGAGTCAGCTGAATGCCTTAGAAGGCGAATTGAAACGCATGATATCAAGCTGTGCAGGCGGTAAAGTTGGCACGTGTCAGGTCATGGTGGCGCTAAGCGATCACGATATTTGCATAAATGAATCGCATGAGCGGATCGCACCCATGTAAGTTTTTGCTTGACCCTCTAGTCACTGTAGGGGTTAGGCTTGAATAATAATATCAGAAACGGCCTTATGCGGTTAACGAAGTTATGAAGAAGTATTAGTAAACACCAAGCATGCCATCCGCACTTTCATCTGCAGCCATCAGGCTCTTCACTGCAATTATCATTGCATGTGCATTCCTGTACGCGCCGATGGCCGAAGCAGAGCACGCCGAAACCACGGTAGAGATCACCTGTGATCTAGATCATGACTCGGAGCAGTCGGATCGTAATCAACCTGATCATAGCGATCACGAACATCACGCTCACCATTGCGGACCTTGCCTTCAATATATCCTGCGCCAAGATCACTCACATGATGACTTTATTAGCGTCACCGGACAAACTCGAGTGCTTGCAATTAGCCAAAATTTAGCGTCGCTGCCTCCAGGGAGCTTGTACCGCCCTCCTCGAGCCTGATTCCTGAACTGTCGTGTTGCCGAGCGTAACTCTCGACTTTTGAATCAGCTCAAGGAACCAGCCCAATGTCATTGTGTTTTAGGGGCGCTTTATCCGCCCTAGCATTCAGCGCTTTCGCTGCTGGTGCAGACGCCACGCCCTGTTATACAGGCCAAGAAGAACCTTCGATTTTAACATCAGGTGAGCCACTTACACTCATCGCTGCCTTTACCGAGATACGCCGGGCGTCTCCTGCTGCTCGCGCGGCTGGTCTCGAAGCGCGCGCGTTGAGTGCCGAAGCAGATCAAGCGGGTAGACGTTTGAATCCAAGCTTAACTCTCGAATTGGAAAACTTTTCGGGGAGCGGGATGCTCTCCGGATTGGATCAAACAGAATCTACGTTTGCTATTGAACAGACATTTCGCCTCGGCGGAAAACGAATGCTTGGAGAACGCGCAGCCAGAGCCCGCCAAGCGCTGGCCAGCGCTGAGTGCGAGGTTATTTTGCGCGAGACCGAACTCGAAGCAGCGGTCCTTTTCGCCGAACTCGTCGCAGCGTCTAAACTTCGGGATCTAGCTCTGGAAAGCGCGGATCTCGCTGAAAATCTCGCTGACACAGTTCGGCGCCGAGTTGATGCTGGCGCCGCGGCGCCTCCGGAACTCGCCCGTGCCCGCGCAGACGCAGCTGCTCTGCGTGCAAGCGTTGCCACCACAGAGTCCAACTTGGATCAGCTGCGCTATGCATTAGCCCTTTTATGGGGAAGCGCTGATCCAACCTTTTCCTTGCCTCAAAGCGGTATCACTTCAAGGATTTCAGCAACCGAAACATCAGAGCTTTCACATCCCGCACTTGATGCGGCAGATGCGGCCCTGAGAACACGTCAGGCAGAACGTGATCTGGCGCGAAGCGCCGCCATGCCCGACATCACAATATCTGCTGGTTTACGCCGATTTGAAGAGACTGGAGATCAAGCCTTTATTGCTGGTGTTAGCGTCCCACTCCCGCTGTTTGATAGAGGTAGAGATTCAGCGCGGGCGGCGTCACTTCGTGGTGACATCGCAAGCTTAAACCGGGCAGCAACTGAGCAACAGCTCCTTGCTCGGCAACGCTCAGCTGTTGCCGCTCTTCGAGCTGCCCAAACAAGGGCAGATATACTGACAAACGAAGCCTTGCCCGCGGCAGAAGAAGCCTATGCTGCTGCGGTCAGAGGCTATGAGGTCGGCCGCTTTGATCTGACGACGACATTAGATGCTCGGGCGGCCCTGCTTGAGGCCGGATCAGCATTAATTGAAGCCGATTTTGCTCTGCAAAGCGAAGATATGCGACTGCGCGCCCTAATTGGGGCCACCCCTTTTGACGGAGAAATCCAATGACACCCAGATCATACCTTTTAGTAGCTTTTCTAGCTACGCTCACACTTGGCGCTTGTGGCAATGATGCCGCGCCAGATGCCAGCGCGCAGTCTACCTTAGACACCGGACAGACCTCGGGCGCCGATCCAGATGAGCATCATGACCATGAAGATCATGGTGAAGGTGTTCATTCTGATGACGACCACGCCGATCACGGTGACCACGATGACCACGATGATGATCATCAAGACCACGAAGACCACGAAGACCACGAAGACCATGAGGGACATGAGGGACATGAGGACGACGATCACGATGACCATGCTCACGCCGAAGAAGGCGAGCACAGCGATCATGTTGAACTCTCGCAAGACGCTGCGGCTGAAGCCGGTATTCGAGTATCCCGCGCTGTTCGAGCCCCGCTTCAGCAGTCCCTTTCACTACCAGCCGAACTTCGCTTCGATGCAGACCGCATCGCAACTGTCTCTCCTCAGATTAGCGGGCGCATCATTAGGCTAACAGCCACAGAGGGCGACACCGTTACGAGTGGTGCGACTTTAGCCATCCTGTCGAGCCGCGAACTCGCCGATCTCAAGGCTGAATATATGACTGCGAAGACAGCAGAAGACCTCGCAGGTCAGGCACTCGAGCGCGAAGAGACGTTGTTCTCTGATCGCATCACCTCAGAGGCTGACCTTCAGGCAGCGCGCGCAGCCCTGGCTGCGGCGAGCGCAAATCGTGAAGGCGTCGAGAACAAATTGCATGCCGTTGGCGTTTCTCATGAGGAGCTTGAACGCCTGAGCGATGCACCGGATGGAACACTCGCAAATGTTCGTTTAAGCGCGCCGATCGGCGGAATAATTGCACGGCGTACAGCAACACTCGGCGCGACAGTCTCAGCCGACGATCCAGCAGCGCCCGCTCTTTTCACCATCGTTGATGATCGTGTTCTGTGGGCGGATATCGCGGTATACAAACAGAGCACCGGATCTGTTCAGGTCGGCTCCACGGTCGTTTTAAAATCGGAGTCAGGCAGAGCTCTGGCAGAAGGCGAAATCGCCACAATTCTTCCCGCCATCGACGAGACGTCCCGGACGGCAACCGCCCGAATGATCGTTGAAAATCCAGAAGCTCGTCTAAGGCCCGGTCAGTTCGTAACAGCGGACATCTCTGTGGGCGATGGAGAAAGCCGATTGCAGGTTCCATCTGGCGCAATCGTCGAGGTCGAAGGTCGCACAAGCATCTTCGTGCCGACGGACGACGGCTTCGAGCCGAGCGTCGTTGTTCCGGGTACTGAGGTCGGCGGTTACACCGTCATTCTGTCCGGCTTGAGCGCGGGCGATGAGTTCGTGTCTGAAGGGGCATTCACCCTCAAGGCGCAGCTTGAAAAAGACGCCTTCGGCGACGATCACGACCATTAGGAGGACGGATACATGCAAAACCTTATGCACCGCCTTGCAGGAGGCCGACTCCTTGCGGCAATAGCTGCTCTCGCTCTGACGATTGGCGGCCTGTTCGCCTTTCGCGCGCTTCCAGTGGATGCGTTTCCAGACCCCTCTCCATCTTTGGTCCAGGTCTTCACCGAAACCGATGGGCTTTCGCCCGAAGAAGTTGAGCGTTACGTGACCTTTCCGGTCGAGACTGCCATGTCAGGCCTGCCCGAAGTTGAAGAGATCCGTTCGGTCTCTAATTTCGGTCTATCGATCGTCAATGTGTATTTTAAAGACGGCACGGATGTTTATTTCGCCCGCCAGGTGGTTGGCGAACGTTTGCCAGAGGCGAGTGATGGGATCCCGGAAGGCTTCGGCACACCGAAAATGGGTCCGATTTCATCGGGGCTCGGCATCATCATGTATTTTCGATTGGTTGATGACACCGGTGAATATGATCTAACAGAACTTCGGGAAATAGCTGATTGGATGATCAAATACCCGCTCCAGTCGGTGGAGGGCGTTACAGAAGTATTGGCATTGGGTGGCTTTGAAAAACAGTACCAGGTTCAGCTTAATCCCGATTTACTGATTGCTTATGACTTACAAGTTTCTGACGTTATTGGAGCACTAGAAAGTGCCAACCGAACGACTGGAGCACAGTTTATCGAGGTCGGCGCTGAACAATACACGGTTCGCGGCGTCGGACTCGCCCGGACAATCGCCGATCTCGAGGAAACACCGGTTAAAACCATTGATGGGCGCACGGTACGCGTCAGCGATCTTGCCACCGTCAGGATTGGTGGTGGCACTCGCCAAGGGCTGGCGACAGCGAATGGCGAAGGCGAAACCGTTGCTGGTCTCGTCCTCAAGCTCTATGGCACGAATACATCTGACGTGATTGACCGCACGAAGGCGCGGTTTGACGAAATCAATGCGTCCCTTCCGGAAGGCGTCCGCGCAGTGCCGTATTACGATCAGGGCACTCTTGTGGAACGTGCTGCGGCAACCGTCACAACTGCGCTCTGGCAAGGTGCCCTTCTTGTCGCTGTTGTCGTATTCATTTTCCTCGGCGGTTGGCGACCAAGTTTGGTTGTCGTGATGTCGATTCCGTTTTCCGTTGGGTTCGCCTTTATTGCGATGAGCGTGCTCGGGATTAGTGCAAATCTCATGTCTCTTGGCGGGGTCGCCATCGCGATCGGTATGATGGTCGATGGCGCAATCGTCATAGCCGAAAATGTCGATCGAGGCTTCAGAGAAAGGCTTGTGGGTGAGACTGATCGTGATGTCGTCGCTCGGTCGGCTGCAGAAGTCATCGCACCGCTTATTGCGGCCGTTATCGTTGTGATCATCGTCTTCTTACCGCTATTTTCCTTGCAAGGCGTTGAAGGCAAGACGTTTCGGCCTTTAGCCGCTTCTGCGGCTTTAGCCATGACAGGATCTTTGCTCTATGCGGCGCTGGTTGCACCGGCCATGGCTTTCGGTTTGATCAAACCAGTCAAGGGCAATGCCTCTGGTGAGGGACGCATCTCGGGTTTCATCAAACCGCTTGCAACTGTTTTCGTCAAAACACGACTGGCGGCAATAGCATTGGCGCTCGCACTCCTACTTTTGGGTGGATTGGCAGGCTCGCGGCTCGGGTCAGAATTTACGCCCGCGCTCGAAGAAGGTGACATATTACTTCGCGTCTCGATGGCACCATCCATATCACTTTCGGAGGGTCGTGAAACGTCAACGCGCGTCGAAAAACGTCTGTTAGGCACATTCCCGGAAATCGAGTCCGTCGTCAGCCGCATTGGCCGTGGGGAAGTCGGTGCTCATGCTGACCCGGTCAACAGCATCGAGGCATTTGTGGCCCTCAAGCCCCGCTCTGAATGGCGACCCGGCCTGACACCAGATGGTTTAAGAGCGGAAATCTCGGAAAACCTCGAATCCTTTCCGGGAATCCGCGTGAATATCGGACAGCCCATCGCCATGTCTCTCGACGAGCTTTTGACCGGCACGAAAGCACAATTAGCGGTCAAGATCTTCGGTCCCGATACAGAGGTCTTGCTTGAAGGCTCTCAGGATTTACAGGCCATTCTGCAAGATATTGATGGCGCAAGTGATGTTCAGGCTGATCAAATCACAGGCGCACCTCAACTCGTTGTTTCTGTCGATCGAGCGGCGCTTGGGCGTTATGGGCTTACTGTTGAAGACGCGCTCGACACGTTGAGCGCTGCTGTTGGGGGTGCTGAAGCAGGAGCCTTATTTGAAGGCGTTCGACAGTTCCCGGTTGTCGTGCGGTTTGAGGAAGATCGGCGGGACACTGCCGAAGCAATCGGCAATCTCATCTTAGAGAGCGAGAGCGGCGCGCAAATTCCGCTGTCTAGCGTTGCTGCAATCCGAGATGTTATCGGTCCTCGCCAAATAACCCGCGAAAATGGAGAGCGATTTATTACGGTTCAGCTAAATGTCCGTGGACGTGATATCGGCTCTTTCGTGGGTGATGCACAAGCCGCGACGGACGCAAACCTTGATCTCCCTCCTGGCTATCGCGTCGAATGGGGCGGTCAGTTTGAACTGCAACAGCAGGCAAACTCAAGATTTGCGATTGTTATTCCAGTGACGCTCGCAATTGTTCTATTGATTCTGCTTCTGGCTTTTGGGCGTCTGAAATCAGCTGTCTTAATTTTGCTGAACATCCCTCTCGCGCTTACCGGCGGTGCATTGGCTCTCTGGGTGACGGGCTTGCCCGTTTCAGTCCCAGCAACAGTAGGCTTCATTGCCTTGTTCGGCATCGCACTTGGTAATGGCATGGTGCTGGTTAGCTTCATGGATGACTTTGCGCGCCAGGGCCGCGACCTTGATGTGCTTGCAATCGATGCAGCGGGCCTTCGCGCTCGTCCTGTTCTGATGACGGCACTGACCACAGCGCTGGGCCTTGCTCCGCTATTGTTTGCGACTGGTGTCGGCGCTGAAGTGCAGCGTCCTCTGGCCACCGTCGTCATGGGCGGACTAATATCGTCCACGGTGCTCACTCTTCTCGTCCTGCCAGCTCTCCATCGCTGGTTTGCCCCAAAGCCAGATGGGCATCATTCGCTTGTTGAGACTCAGCATGGTTTGACGGAGGTTCCTGCCGAATAAGGTCAGCGCCCTGGCGGTAGGTCTTCGCTGGGGCGCCTCTTCACCATTTCAGACGAGTACACATAATTGCCCAAGGCAAAAGACGTGAAACCGACCTAGGCGCTGTTATCATTTAACCTCGCCAATACGCCCCGCTCATTTCCGAGTTTTTTAGCAACTTGCTGAATGAAATGGTCGAACCGGCGTTGTCCTAACGCGTGCGCCGCATCTCGCTCTCCTTCTGGAATTGGATCCGTACGTGTCAGCCAGTAAAACACGAAATGCGCCGTTGTTTCGAGACAGAGCGCTGTGTCGCGCTCAATTTCGCCCTGCCGCGTATCGAACGCATCCATGCGGCGCAATAGTCGTTCCTCCAAGATAAGATTGGACTCAGGGTCAAAAAATCGACTGAGCGCTTCTTCCACAATATCCGTTTTGGTCAGGCCCGGCGCACACGCACGTCGCTCAAGCTCCGCATGAAGCTTGTGAGACAGTCGAAGATTCACGCGTGGCTTACTCATATTAAAACTCCGGAAGTGTATTGTCGTCTGCGAGATCAAGGGTCGCAGCCTGCCGAAGTGTTTCCAGCGTTTGCGCTGCATCAACATCTTCTGAGTCTTCGAATTCAGGCGGCGCGTCAGTATCTCTTTCAATCGGTCTGGTCTGTTCCGGCGAGCCGAACGTGGGATGGATTTCCCATCCGCCAGCCTCATCTCTTGGGCCAAGACGGTCTGTTACATTAGGCTGTTCATCCTTTTTCTCAGCCCAGCGCGCGCTTACTAAGTCCAAACATGGTGGGGCTGCTGGGGGTGACAAAATACGCTCTGTGAAATTGCCGTCTTCAAAATATCGGAGCTTCTTTGCAAGAATGGGTCGGCAGCCTGATACCATAATGATTTCATCACTTGGTGGCATTTGCATCACTTCCCCGGGGGTCATCAGCGCACGCTGAGTTTCCTGGCGCGACACCATCATATGGCTGAGCCAAGGGGCTAACCGGTGGCCGGTATAGTTCTTTTGCGACCGCAGCTGTGTCTTGGTTCCTAAGGCCTCCGATATACGTTTGGCTGTGCGTTCATCATTGGTAGAGAACGCAATCCTGACATGGCAATTATCCAGAATCGCGTTGTTGGGGCCATAAGCTTTTTCGATCTGGTTTAAGGACTGTGCGATTAAATAGGCGCGCACGCCATATCCCGCCATGAAAGCCAAAGCGCTCTCAAAGAAATCCAACCGGCCGAGCGCTGGAAACTCGTCGAGCATGAGAAGTATCTTTCGTCGGTTCGCGCGCGGCAGCGTCTCGGTAAGGCGTCGTCCAATCTGGTTTAGGATTAGCCGCATCAAAGGCTTTGTGCGCGATAGGTCTGATGGTGGCACAACCAAGTACAGTGATACCGGCTTATCGCTGGCCGTAAGATCGCTAATTTTCCAATCACTGGATGCAGTGACCTCTGCGACCACAGGATCGCGATATAAACCAAGAAGGCTGAGTGCGGTCGAGAGGACGCCGGACCGTTCATTCTCAGATTTATTGAGCAATTCTCTTGCGGCTTGCGCCACAATCGGGTGCACCTTTCTTGTCCCGTCTGGCAGAGCGATATGCTTCGCACTAATCATCTTGTTGAGGGTTGTCTCGAACGGGCGCGCAGGGTCGGATAGAAACCTGGCACAGCCTGAAAGTGTTTTATCCTTCTCCGCATATAGCACATGCAAAATTACACCGACGAGCAAAGCGTGCGCGGTCTTCTCCCAATGGTTTCTGCGTTCCAGGGAGCCTTCCGGGTCGACAAGAATATCGGCGATGTTTTGAACATCTCGTACCTCGCTTGTGCCTTTTCGAACTTCCAATAGCGGATTGAAACGCGCGCTGGTGACGTCAGTGGGATCAAACCTAACGCAGTTTGAAAACGTAGATCGCCAACCCGACGTGAGGTCCCAATTTTCGCCTTTGATATCGTGAATAACGGCGCTGCCTGTCCAGGAAAGCAAAGTTGGGATGACCAACCCAACACCTTTGCCTGATCGTGTCGGTGCGAAGGCCAGTATGTGTTCCGGTCCGTTATGCCGGATGTACTGATCCTTCCAACGCCCCAGGAAAACACCTTCAGGTTTCAGCAGACCCGCGCGTCCCAAATCTGATTTACTGCCCCAGCGCGCAGACCCAAAGGTCGTGACATTCCGTTCCCATCGCGACCGCCAGACCGACCCAATCACAGCCGCCAAAATGCCAAGAAGTCCGCCACTAGCTGCGATCAGTCCGCCGCGTGCAAAAACACTCGGCGCGTAAGCTTCATAGGCATACCACCACTGAAAGAGACGCCACGGTTTATAGATTGCTTGACCATCTATTATGAACCAGGGTTTGCCGAGGGCCGCTTGAAAGCTGAGTTCATAGGCAACCCACTGTGTGGCTCCCCACATCGTGAGCATGATAATAAACAAAACGACTGCAAATTGGCCGACGAGGATTTTCGAAGGTGACATTTGCGCGATTAACTCCATGATTAAAAAAGCGCTTTGAGTATCGGGGTAACAAACCCTTGCGCCCAGTGGGAATGGCGGCAAATGGCGGCACCAGCTGCACGCGTTAGTCGCGCCGCACTGGGTAACGGCTTGAACAATTTCAATATCTCTCTACATACCCCCAATGGGTATATTGGAGACGTTTAGTGAGACATCACCTAGAAACGCAAGACGCGCCATACGATCGCGACAAAGCAATTCTTTATCGTATGGTGATGGAGAACCATCTCTGCCCTTATGGGCTAAAATCAAAGTGGATGCTTGAACGTGCAGGTTATGAAGTCGAAGATCACCAATTGACCTCACGCAAAGAGATCGACGCTTTCAAGGCAAAGCACGGCGTCGCTACAACACCGCAAACCTTCATTAGAGGCGAGCGTATCGGTGGCTATGATGCATTGCGCGAGCGGTTTACGACTTATGATCCTGGGAGTGATCGGAAGACCTATACTCCGGTCCTTATGATCTTTGCCACAAGCGCCTTGATGGCTGTTGCTGTCGCTTGGGGGTTAATTGGTAGTTTGTTTAGTATCCGTACAATCGAACTTTTTGCAGCGTTCGCGATGACAACACTCGCTCTCCAGAAATTGAAAGACATAGAGAGCTTCTCAACGATGTTTCTAAATTATGACCTGCTCGCTCAGCGAAGTGTGGGCTATAGTTATGTCTACCCATTCGCAGAAGTGGCGGCCGGTTTACTAATGGTCGCGGGTGGATCCGCGGCAATTGTTGGCTCGCCGATAGCCTTGTTTATAGGCGGTATTGGCGCAGTGTCCGTCTTCAAGGCAGTTTACATCGACAAGCGAGAACTCAAATGCGCGTGCGCTGGAGGTGACTCCAATGTCCCACTTGGATTCGTTTCATTGACGGAAAACCTCGTAATGATCGCGATGGGACTCTGGATGCCACTGAAAGCGATGGTGTCGTAGTTGTTATTCATCGTGTTGGCCCCGTAATTGTTGTTGCCAGCACGATTATCAATACGATCCCAGAAAATATAATACCATCAACAATCAAGATTCGGCGGAGCAATCTCCGCCCGGCGGTAGGATTAGCTCGTAACTTTCGCGTTACCCAAAACCTATTCGCTCCGCCAAGGGCAAGGGCTGCGCAAGCCAGTACCAGTTTCAATATAAGAAGGCGGCCATATCCGGTCATAGCCATGCCACTGAAAGATCCGGTCAACAGGGCTCCCAACCAGACACCTCCTGCAAATACCAGCGGCACGCCCCAGATGGCGATTGCGCTGAATCTCTCCATTCGGTGAAGGAGTACATCGTCGTCGATATTTTGCGATGGCCAAAGTGCTATGGGCGCGCTTACCCAAAAAGCAGCAAGCCCGACGTGGAGCGACGCGATCCAAGGGATCATGCCCGGGGTTTCCAATCCGCGTGTATGCCCACCAAGGCCGACGCCGACAAGGATAGTTAGCACGCCAACAATCAGCATGAGAGGAAGGCGCGCCAATACCCCGAAAAGCATTGCGACAGCGCCTGAGAGATACGCCAGAGTTTGAGCCTGATTAGGCGTCCAGACCCAATCAAACATGCTAAAATCAAGTGCATGCTGAAGACCGCCAGCGAGTTCGGCATTCAATAGAAAAAGGCGTACAGGAACACAGAACGCCAGTAGAAGAGCACCGACAATTATCACTCTACGAAACTCTGCGCCAAGAGCAATTTGTTGAAGTGACAGTCCAACGCCGGCCAACAGACCCGCGTACAAGACAATTTTAGTTAGAATTGATAGCTCAACGAGCACGGTCAATCAGCCAGTGATCGTGAAGACGACTTCACCCTTCATGACGTGACCGTCCTTGGCCACAGCGCGCCATTTGAGGACGTATGTACCGGGCTCGAGCATGGGTAGTGGTACCGAAAACGACTTGCCCATCTCTCGCGGACGTTCGAACGCGACCTTAACCGGTTCTCCATCCAGTGTCTCAAGGTCCAAACCGGCAAGACCGATGTCCGCGCCGAACGAAAAGTCGAAAGACGCGGGCGCAGTTTCGATCTGCGACCCATCCTCAATGTTTGAAGACACGATACTCGTGTGGGCGAATGCCGGAACCACCGTTACCGAAAAGACCGCGACGGTGGCCATCAGATTTCTGAGGAATTTCATGAGCGCCTCTAGCGTTTGGTAAGACATTTGCTATATCTGTATACCCGGTAGAGGGTATTGCCAATGAAAACTGACACAAAAGAATCTGCGCTCAAGCGCCTCGCCCGGATCGAGGGCCAGGTAAGAGGTGTATCGAAGATGATCTCCGAAGATCGCTACTGTATCGATGTCGTCCGGCAGGTCCAGGCGGTCAAAGCCGCCTTATCTGGACTGGAGAAAGTCGTCCTCGACGATCATCTGGAAACGTGCGT
>Ga0316204_10010170_pt1 | contig 12225 bp, 13 predicted proteins | sample 6monrhotite_MG_2_FD_205661 | JGI IMG/M metagenome (GOLD analysis project Ga0316204, IMG submission 205661) | Microbial mat bacterial communities from mineral coupon in-situ incubated in ocean water Damariscotta River, Maine, United States -... | ecosystem: Environmental > Aquatic > Marine >...
AAGGTAACCAATAGTCTTTCATTTGTTCTTTGCCCATCATATCCCAGGGATGAACAAACACTGACGCACCCAGATCTTGCGCTGCTTCAAATACGGCAAATAATTCAGGGGCATTTAAATTCCAATCGTTAACATGGGATCCAATCTGAACACCGGAAAGTCCCAAATCATTCACACACCTTTCAAGCTCTTTAATAGCTAGATCAGGAGACTGTAATGGAATAGTTCCAAGTCCAGCGAAACGACTGGGATATTGGTCACAGATCCCGGCAATATGATCGTTCAGTAGTTTAGAAATATCCAGGGCATCTAATGCTTTTGCCCAATAACTAAACATTACGGGTACGGTTGATAGCACTTGTACATCAACCTTGTGTTGATCACACTCTTTCATGCGTACTTCTGCATCCCAACAGTTTGAATCGATTTCACGAAAAAAATGATCTTCTTTCATCATTCGAGCACAACCGCATTTATGATGATCAAGATGTATCCAACCACCATAACCATATTTTTCTTTTAGGTTAGGCCAGTTCTTTGGCAAGATATGCGTGTGGATATCAATTGTTAGCATTGCAGAGTTAACCTTTAATCAAATTCATATTTGTTATGTGGCATCACATGACCGCAATTATTGCAGGTTCGATGTTCTTCACTGGTTAAGAACCGGTTGAAGACGGCGCCAAAGTCATTTTCAATATCTTTTAACGGAAAAAACTCTTCATAGAGTTTATGGTTACATTTTTCACAAAACCACATAAGTGCATCGGTTTCATCTGGACGCCGGACTTGTTCGATTACTAAACCGATAGAATTTTCAAAACGCACCGGTGAATGAGGGACTTTTGGTGGCAATAAAAATATATCTCCCGCTCCAAGTTTGTATTCGACAATACCCTCTTCTTGTTGTGTTCTTAGCAGTAATTCACCTTCGAGCTGATAGAAAAATTCAGGGCCTTCATTGTAATGAAAATCCTTACGACCATTAGGCCCACCAACTACCATGATAATCATGTCGCCATCACGATAAACTTCTTTATTGCAGACAGGCGGTTTTAATTTATTTCGATTTTCATCAATCCATTTTTGGAATTTAAGAACTTGCATTGGTGCGCTCATATTAATTTTCCTCCGGATTAATCTTTCTCAAAATCTTATTGATTACAAAATTATTTATTAACCGTTGCGATACATTTCAACTCGATGGCAATCGGTGTTGGCAAGCAGTTGATTTCTACAGTCGTTCGACAAGGTTGGTTATCTGCAAAATATTCAGCATAAACTTTGTTATAAATTTTAAAATCGTCAGCCATATTGGTTAAAAAAACCGTTACATCAACCAGTTCCATCCAGCTGGAACCTGAAGCTTCTAAAATCGTCCGAACATTATCAAAAACACTTCGACATTGAGATTCAATGTCATATTCTTTTATTGTCCCATCATCATTGAGGGTAACACCAGGTATTGCAGTTGTTCCTGCTTGCCTTGGTCCAACACCCGATAAAAATAATAAATTCCCTACCTTTCTAGCATGAGGGTATAAACCAACGGGAGCAGGGGCTTTATTCGTGTTAATTTTAGAATTGTCTGATTGCATCGTTTGTCTCTTAAATATTTAAAAGTCTTTATTTTCTACAAAGTATTGCGGGTTTGATTGTTTAACCCAAGATTGAAAAATAAAGATTGAAAAGGTTATTCATAATGAGAATAACACAAGTACCAAAATTGAATAAAATTGGCTAATTTAAGATAAATTTGCAGCCAGTTTGGCTAGCGAATATATTGAGAGAGGTTTTTATTGGAGCGATAAATAGCATTTATTAGCCATAAGTCAGCGATCTTGGGTCTATTTTAATCAGCAAGAGGGAGTAAAGTAAAGCGTAAAAATAATTGAATATTTGGGAATATTGTTAAAAATGAGTCGTTAAACAACATCGGCGTACAAATTATCTCTTAATTAGCGTAGAATTTGATGGTTTCAGACAATAATGATTTCAGATAAAGTTAGACAGACTATTTCCTTTGGTCTTCCAATTAAAACAACAATAAAGGATTACACCATGCAGGTGTCGGAAGAATTTGAACAGTGCCGCAGACAGGCTTATTCACTCGCTTTACGGCTACTGAATAACCCAGATGATGCGCTGGAAGTGGTTCAAACCTCGATAGAAAAGGGAATTAATCACTCTAATGCCCCAGAGCTTGATCATCCTGAATTTAAACCTTGGTTATTTACTGTGGTACGTAACAAGTCGATTGATATTTTAAGGCGCAAAAAACGATTGCCTCACGTAGAGCATGAGGAATATCACACCCAAGCCCCGCAAAATAGCGAGCCAGATCGTTCCCTGCAGCAACTTCAACTTAAAGAAACCATCGAAAAAGCGCTGGATCAGCTTAATATGAATCAAAAAGAAATTGTTTTGCTTCGCGATTATCATAATTTTAGTTATGAAGAGATCGCAAAGATATTAGGTATTGCAAAAGGATCGGTGATGTCTCGTTTACATAGAGCAAGAATGGCATTAAGAGAAATACTGATTGATAAGGGCGTTTCTTTAGGAGCTCAGCAATGATTGAACAAGAACCGCAAAAGACAACTCAACAACAGCAAGCAGGCGAACGAGTCGAGGTTTCAATTGATAGCTTGTCTATCCAAAAGCAAAGCATGTTGAACAGTAAATACGAATTATTATCTGGTTATTTAGATGGTGAGCTTACTCAACAAGAGGCTCAAAAAGTCATGTTGTTACTCGATAGTGATTTTGAGTATAAAAGCTTGCATGATGAGATGTTAGTGATGCGACAAGAGATTCAGTCCTTGAGTCTGCAAGACAATGAGCTAGAGCATCTAGATAAATTGTTTAAGGAGCCAGTGGCGCAAACATCTAGAATTTTTGGTTTTGCAATGATAGCGTTTGCATCAGTTATGCTGGTTGCTTTTGTTATGTATTCTGTTTTTATTAATGCCGCTATTGGATTACTGGTTAAAGTTTCTATCGGATTATTAGGTTTAGGAAGTTTGTTTTTGTTATTCAGCGTATTAAGGCAACGGATGGTCGTTTCTAAAAAAGATAAATATAATCGGGTGAAAATATGAGAAAAGTTGTGTTATCTAGTAGCGATCATATTTATGGAAAAAAGATTGTCAAACATTTGGGATTAGTCAGAGGAAGTAGTATTCGAGCGCGCCATATTGGGCATGATATTTTAGCCAAATTTAGAGGTTTAGTTGGTGGTGAGATCCATGAATATACCAAGCTATTAGCAGAAAGCCGGGAGCAGGTTTTAGATAGAATGATGGATGATGCAAGAGAGCTGGGTGGTAATGCGATTGTTAGTATCCGATTTTCAACCTCACAAATTGCAGCAGGTTCGGCGGAGTTAATGGTTTATGGAACAGCTGTTTTTTATGAAGATTCTGAGTGAAGGTTAATTTTGATAAAACCTTAACCTAGTATAATTGATAATGAAACTACAAAAACCATTTTATAGAATAGGGCAGTTACTTGTATTTGTTTCAATATTACTGTTTTCCCTTGGAATCTCGACTTTCTTTTTCAAGGAGACAACAGGAACTTTAACTAAAAATGGACTGAAATCTGTTTTACTTAAAGGTGGTTACGTTGGGATACCCTATGTCCCTACCCCTAGCTCTATTAGTATTGTAGATTACGATTTAAGATATTCTTATACTGTAGACGGAAAACAATTTGAGGAAGAAAGAATTGGTATGGGAGTAAATGCTCTTACTTTATCTCCTTTTAGGAAAATGGAATGGGAGGAAAGCATCAAAAGAGGCGAACCTATCAAAGTATTTTACTTTCCTTTAGCTCCCAATATCTCAGTGCTTCATGTGGGTATTGATTTGTTAATTAGTTTTACGCTCTTTTTTCTCGGGTTAGCTTTAATAAAATTTTCGAGGTGGGTTCATCGACATTAACGAATGGAAAATACACTGATTGATAGGTAATGATTTATGAGCGAGGTTGGGTTAGCTATGCGTAACCCAACAAGGAAATAAAAATTATTACAAATATTTGTTGGGTTTCCTCCGTCAAACACAACCTACGGATCAAAGATGACTTTCAAATCAGAAATTAAACAGTGGAATGGAAAATCTGCGGATGATATCCTAGAAATTTATAATCACCACTGCGAACAGAAAAACTTTGCAAACCAAACAATAAAATTTATCGAGGATAATCAATTACAAAAAGGTGCAACTTGGCTTTTAAAACGACATCTCGAAAACAAGAGCCAACTAAATCAAGCACAAATATCCAAAATATTTAGCCAACTTAACAATCTTGAAACTTGGGAGTCTAAGTTGCATATACTTCAGAGCCTACAATATCTTCTAATACCAAAACTTGAAAAAGACAAACTAGAAACCTTTCTAAGAAATTGTTTAATGGAAACAAATAAATTTGTTAAGGCTTGGACTTACGATGGGTTTTATCAACTGGCTAAACAATATCCCGAACATATCAAAGAAACTAAACAGTTTTTTGAAATGGCTATGCGAGATGAACCACCATCAGTTATTTCCAGAATCAGAAATATTATGAAGAAAGGGTTTTAACTAGATTGAGGTTCTAATTAGATTTTAATATTTAATACAAACATTCTTAGGTTCGGTAAAAAACCTCATGGCTTCAAGGCCTCCTTCACGCCCCATCCCCGATGATTTCATCCCACCAAAAGGTGTCCTTAAATCACGTAATAACCAAGAGTTAATCCATACAATTCCAAAATCTAATTGTGTGGATAATCGATGACATCGTGAAATATCTTTGCTCCAAATAGAAGTGGCTAAACCATATTCGGTTCCGTTGGCTTTTGCTAAGACTTCTTCCTCTGAATCAAATGGTTGGAGAGTGCAAACGGGGCCAAAGATTTCTTCTTGGTTGGTTCTGCATTGTGAATCAAGTCCTTCAATGATTGTTGGTTGAATAAAGTAGCCATCTTTGCATCGGCCATCGAGTTGTACTTTTTCACCACCGCATAAAATAGTTCCGCCTTCTTCTTTTGCTAACTGAATATAGGAATAAACTTTATCTCTATGAGCTTCAGAAACCAATGCACCATGCTGGGTGTCTTCTTCGAGCGGATCGCCAATTTTTAGCTTCTTAACTTTTTCTACTAAAGCGGTTTTAAACTTTTCATAAATGCTTCGTTCAATATAAATTCTAGAGCCACATAAACAAATCTCTCCTTGATTAGAAAAAGCGGCACGAGTAACTTCACTAACTGTGTTTTTTAAACCAGCTTCGCTAGAACAAGAATCTGCAAAAACTAAGGTTGGATTTTTTCCACCTAATTCAAGAGAAAACTTTTTTAGCATCGGAGCTATTTTCCCGGCGATTGCTCTGCCCGTCGCACTTCCTCCAGTAAAACTAATGGCTTTAACTTTTTTATGTTCAACCAGAGGTGAACCGATTGATAAGCCAGAACCATGAAGGATATTAATAACTCCTTTGGGGATGCCAACATCAATACATAATTTGGAAAACAAATAAGCGGTCATTGGCGTAATTTCTGAAGGTTTTGCAATAACACAATTTCCAGCGGCAAGGGCAGGTGCAATTTTCCAGGTAAATAAATAAAGCGGTAAGTTCCAAGGCGAAATACAGCCAACAATGCCGATTGGTTGACGTAGCGTGTAGTTAACGCCTACTGAGCCCATATCATGACATTCGCTGGAAAACTGAGTAGCCGCATGAGCAAAAAATCGAATATTCGCCGCGCTACGGTAACTATCAACGGCTCTAGCAAAAGCGATTGGTTTACCATTATCTATGGCTTCCGCTTTGGCTAACTCTTCGCTGGCTGATTCAATGGCGTCTGCAAGCTTAGTTAGTAAAATTGATCGAGCTTCACTGTCCATGTTAGCCCAATCATTTTTCGCTTTCTCTGCTGATTTAACCGCTAATTCAAGATCACTGCTATCTGATTCAGGAGTGAGAGAATAAATTTTTCCTGTCGCAGGTTCAAAATTATCAATATATTGATTATTGATAGGAGAAATTAATTCACCATCGATATAATTTTGAATTTTCTGCATTTTATACCCCAACCTTTTTTATAGGCAGCTTGTTCTTCCGCCATCGACAGGCAAACTAACACCAGTAATATATCCTGCGGAAGGCGAGGCTAAAAAAGCGCAAGCATTGGCAAATTCTTCAGCTTCACCAAAACGCTTTAATGGAATAATTGATTTCTCTTCTTTTTCTGTATCCTCAATGGATAAACCTTTTTTTGCCGCTTTGTTTTTTATTATGGCATCCAAGCGCGCAGTATTGGTTGCTCCGGGTAAAACATTGTTTACGGTTATCCCAAATTCACCTAGTTCGTTTGCCATCGTTTTCGCCCAACTAGCCACAGCTCCTCGGACGGTATTAGAAACGCCAAGATTAGGTAAGGGTTGTTTAACGCTGGTTGAAATGACATTGATTATTCTGCCGTAACCCGACGCTTTCATTCCAGGAAGTAGTTTCTGTGCGATTTGATGGTTGTTGATTAAATGTAGATTAAAAGCTGCGATAAATGCTGAACTTTCTGATGTGTTAGCCGGCCCTGGGGCTGGACCACCGGTATTGTTAATTAAAATACTATAGTGTGGCACAACTGTTAATTGTGAGTCTAATGCGCGAGCGACGGCTTCTGTATCACTAAAGTCAGCACAAATTGCAAAATGTTCTTGTGAGCCGTTATTGGCTAGCTGATCTTTTACCTGATTGAGGGCATCTAAATTTCTAGCAAACAATGTTACGTTTGCGCCCATTTTTGCTAGCTGAACAGCAATGGCTCTTCCCATACCTTGAGAGCTTCCACAAACTAATGCATTTTTATTTTCTAAATTTAGATTCATTTTTTATTTCCAGGTAAGTTTATAACTAAGTTTCCAAAATCAAATTAAAACCAATCTTCTTGCATTGATATACAGGTATCATCCATAGTTTTTAATAGCTCAGCATCATGATAAAGTTTAGGTAATTCCCATTGCATAAAATATTGTGCTGCTTGAAGTTTGCCCCGATAAAAATTGATTTCTTGTTGGTCTTCTATCTCTTGAAGGGCAACTTCGGAAATAATGGATTGTCGCAGCCACATCCAAGCATAGACAAGTTTTCCCATCATAGACAGGTAACAGCTCGCATTGGCAAGGGTTTTATTGGCACCATGTTTTGCCATTGAACCACCAAGTATTTCCGTCACTTGATGACAGGTTGCTAGAGCATCAGCAATTTTTTTAGAAAAATTTCTGGATTGTTTTAACTGACTTGCCCGCTGAATATCTTGCGATATTTTTTCTGATAATAGTTTCAATCCAAGACTGTTATTTTGCCAAACTTTTCTACCTAATAAATCTAACGCTTGTATGCCATTGGTTCCTTCGTGAATGGGATTTAAACGATTATCACGATAGCATTGTTCAACAGAATATTCATTGGTATAACCCGAGCCGCCAAGAATTTGTATCGCTAACTCATTGGCTTTTAGTCCGTAATCAGAATTACAAGCTTTTACAATGGGCATTAATAGGTCTAGCAATAATTTTGAGTTGCTTTGCTCTTCACCGTTAGCAGTTTCAGAATCGTCGACTAAACAAGCAGAATAAAAACATAAACTCAGCCCACCTTCTACAAAGGATTTTTGAGCGAGTAGCATTCGTTTAACGTCCGCATGCTCAATAATATTAATTTGAGACGAGGAGGGTTTTTTTTCAGTGGGGTGTCTACCTTGAGGTCTTTCTTTAGCGTAGGTCAATGATTCTAAATAACCACGATAGCCAATCGCGATTGCGCCAAAACCAACTAATAATCTGGCTTCGTTCATCATGTGAAACATATACTTTAAGCCATTATGAGGTTCGCCAATTAGATAGCCAGTACAATCATCATTTTCACCAAAACTGAGTATGGTGGAAGTGGTTCCTCGGTATCCCATTTTATGAAACAAACCAGTTAAATTAACATCGTTTGATTCCGCAGCTTGATTATTTTTATCCAGCCTAAATTTAGGAACGATAAATAAAGAGATTCCTTTAACGCCCGCGGGAGCATCTTTTATTTTTGCTAGAACTAAATGAATAATGTTATCGGTTAGTTGATGATCGCCGCCAGAAATAAAAATCTTTTGCCCTTTTATTTTATAACCGCCATCGGCTTGACTGCCAACTTTTAGTGTCGCTTGAGTCACTATGTCTGAAAGTGATGATCCGGCGTTCGGCTCAGTCAACGCCATAGTTCCAGAAAAATCGCCTTTTAACATTGGAGGTAAAAAGGTTTGTTTTTGTTCTTCGCTAGCAAAGGTATTAATTAAATTGGCAGCGCCGGTGGTGAGGAATCCATAGCCTGTAGTCGACGGGTTTGCTGAGGTAAAATATCCGAGTGCGGCAAGTGTAATTAAAAAAGGTAACTGCATTCCTTCTAAATCATAATCCATGCCTGCGGCAATAAAACCAGCTTCACGATATGCATCAAAAGCTTGTTTAACTTCGGGGATCATTTCTACCTTGCCATTAACAAATTTAGGCTCATTTCGATCGGCTTGTTGATTGTGAGGTAAAAAATATTTTAGGGCGATTTTTTCAGCAGTTTCTAAAACGGCATTAAAAATTTCAGGGCTATGATCTTCAAATTTCTTCCGTTTGAACAGTCTATCAATATTGATGAGCTCGTAAAGTTGAAACTTTAAATCACGACTATTGATAAGTTGTTGCATTTTATTTAAGACCTATTTGTTTTTTAATTCCTTCGACATCTAGGCCACATTTTTGCAGTAAATCATTCGGATCGCCATGTTCGATAAATTCATCTTGAATGCCAAGATGTTTAATTGAAATTTGAATATCTTGTGAAGCTAAAAACTCTGACACTGCACTACCTGCACCGCCAGAAATTGCATTCTCTTCTAAGGTGATAAATTGGGAATGAGTTTTACTTAACTCAATAATTAATTGCTTGTCTAGAGGTTTTACAAATCGCATATCAACGAGTGTAGCATTGATTTCTTCGGCGACAATCGCTGCGCTTGAAACGAGACTACCAAAGGCTAATAAAGCAATTTTTTCACCTTCTCTGCGAACAATACCTTTACCTATTTCAATCGTTTCTAAATCGTTTCCGGCGTCAACACCAGTACCTGAGCCGCGAGGATAACGAACTGCGGTACAACCTTTGTGTTTAAAGCCCGTTGTTAACATCAACCGACATTCTTTTTCGTCACTTGGAGCCATAATAATAATATTAGGTATGCAACGTAAATAACTTAAATCAAAACTTCCATGATGGGTCGCACCATCGCCACCAACCAGCCCGCTTCGGTCAATGGCAAATAAGACGTCAAGTTCTTGTAAAGCGACGTCATGAATTAGCTGATCATAACCGCGTTGTAGAAATGAGCTATAAATTGCGCAAACAGGCTTCAGACCTTCGCAAGCCATTCCGGCGGCTAAGGTAACAGCATGTTGTTCGGCTATACCAACATCAAAGTAGCGCTCCTTGTAGCTTCTCGAAAAAGCGATTAAATCCGAGCCTTCTCTCATTGCGGGAGTAATACCAACTAATTTTTCATCTTTTGCTGCCATGTCGCATAACCAACTTCCAAAAACGTTGGAATAGGTAATTTTCTTTTTGCTGGCTGGAAGACTATCGTCATCGGGATTAAAAATTGGCACCGCATGGTAGGCTATTGGATCTTTCTCTGCTGGCGCAAAACCTTTACCCTTGGTTGTAACCACATGTAGTAATTGAGGGCCAGTTAGATTTTTAATATTACCAATGGTAGTTAACAAGGTCGGTAAATCATGACCATCAATCGGACCGATATAATTAAAACCTAGCTCTTCAAATAAAGTACCCGGCAATACCATACCTTTCATATGTTCTTCTACGCGATGTGCCCAGTTAGATATTTTTGGCATGTTTTGTAAAACTTTCTTGCCGCCTTCTTTTATTCCAGAGTAAAACTTTCCAGATAACACTTTTGCAAGATAGTTATTTAATCCACCGACATTTTCTGAAATCGACATATCATTGTCGTTTAATATAACGGTTAAGTTAACGTCTAAATCAGCAGCGTGGTTAAGTGCCTCAAATGCCATACCTGCGGTCATAGCGCCGTCACCAATGACTGCAACAAATCGACTATCATCGCCTTTTAATTTGGCCGCCACAGCCATTCCTAGAGCGGCACTGATAGAAGTGCTTGAATGACCAACACCAAAAGCATCGTATTCACTTTCATATCGACTAGGAAATGGGTGAAGTCCGTATGTTTGTCTAATTGAACGGAGGTTTTCTTTTCTACCTGTAAGTACTTTATGAGGATAAGCTTGATGACCAACATCCCAAATAATTTTATCTTTGGGTGTATCAAACAGATAATGTAATGCAACTGTAAGCTCTACAGTTCCCAAGCCAGCGGCAAAATGTCCACCGCAATGAGCGATACTATTGATTAGAAATTGACGAAGTTCGTCGTTTAGCGCTTGTAATTGATCTTTTTCAAGCTCCCTTAAATCTTTGGGCAGATCAATATTGGCTAATAACGGATATTTTTTTGGATCACATAGCATTGGTTAATTCGTCCGCTAGGTTAATGTTCTCTTGTTACAATATAGCTAGCAAAGTCTGCTAGTCTTTCGCTATTTAGTGGAATTTTTTCTAAAGCATCGAGACTTTGATCAACGAGTTCGGCTGCGCGTTGTTTTGCACCTTCTAAACCAAGAAGAGCAGGAAAGGTCGATTTGTTTTTGTCTAAGTCAGAGCCTTGTGGTTTTCCTAAGGTTTCAGTATCACCTTCAATGTCTAGAATATCATCTTTAATTTGAAAGGCTAGTCCTAAACAGCGACTGTAAGTATTTAAATGAGTCAAAATAACTTGGTCTTCACAATCGCTTGCTAAAAAACCTAACTTTACTGATGCATCGATTAGTGCACCAGTTTTCATTCGATGCATCGATTCTAAAGTTGTTAAGTCCGCTTGATTATCGGTCATCATAAGGTCGATCGCTTGACCTCCACCCATTCCCATAGAGCCACTGGCTTGAGAAAGAGTCCTAATCATTTGTAATTGTTTATAATCTGCAAGGGTCGATTGGGTTTGGTTAGACAATAACTCAAATGCCAGTGTCTGTAGTGCATCACCAGCTAATACAGCGGTAGCTTCATCAAAATGAATATGGCAGGTTGGAATTCCGCGTCTTAGGTGATCATCATCCATGCAAGGCAGATCATCGTGTATCAAAGAATAAGCATGAATCAGCTCAACGGCTATCGCAGGTGCTCTTAGATTTTCCTCCGAGGCGGCTAACATTTCACCTGTGGCGTAAACCAGCGCCGGTCTAATTCGTTTACCAGGATTGAGTGCAGAATAACGCATGGCTTGATGTAATCTTTTTGGGGCTATTTCAGCACTAGGAAGAATCAAATCAAGTTGCTGTTCGGTTCGATTTTGAACCTTTTTTAGAAAATCACTGTGAGGCATGACTATTTTTGTTCAAACTCTTCTAGTTGACCGTTATTTTCGCTTAATAACATGACTTTTTGTTCGGCTTGATTTAGCATGCTTTGACAATCTTTTGTTAGCTTGACACCCTTTTCGAACTGCGCAAGAGAATCGTTTAGTGAAAGATCACCATTTTCCAGACTGTTAACGATCATTTCAAGAGCTTCTATTTGTGATTCAAAAGTTGGTTTTTTCTTGCTGTTCATAAAAGTTGCCGCTATAAATCGATTGAGCCTGTCAAAATGAATAGCGTATTGTCTCGCATTTTGACCGTGAAAGGAATTCTTTGCTTATTTTTATCAATAAAGTGACGGCTTAACTGGAATTGTTAGAAATCTTGCCTATCCTTTGAATAGAGGATGTTGCTTCTACTTATATAGAAGCCAAACAGGTTATTAATAAATAGAGGAACGTCGGTTTGGATTTAGGTACTCTCGTTGGATTGATTGGTGCAATTGCCATGGTCGTCATGGCTATGATTTTAGGTGGTTCAATAATCACCTTTATTGACCCAGCCTCAATATTAATTGTAGTTGTTGGTACTCACTTTGTTGTGATGATGACCTATTCTCTTGGTGACTTTCTAGGTGCGGCTAGTGCCGGAATGAAAGTTCTTAATTTTAAACCAACGGATAATGAAGAGTTAATTACTCAAATTGTTGAACTAGCTGACATGGCTCGGAAAAGCGGCTTACTTGCCTTAGAAG
>Ga0316204_10010171_pt1 | contig 12224 bp, 4 predicted proteins | sample 6monrhotite_MG_2_FD_205661 | JGI IMG/M metagenome (GOLD analysis project Ga0316204, IMG submission 205661) | Microbial mat bacterial communities from mineral coupon in-situ incubated in ocean water Damariscotta River, Maine, United States -... | ecosystem: Environmental > Aquatic > Marine >...
ACAACTCCTATGACAGGAAATCTCAACGTCTCGCTAAAGCTTATGTATGCAGTTAATGGGTCTTTTTCTCCAAATTCTTTAGCCATAGCTTCATTAATGACTACTCCAGATCTATCACTTGTAAAGTCTCTACTAAAATTACGCCCGGCGACAAGCTCCAAATCTAATGTCTCTACATAATCATAATCAACCGTTAGATAGTTCGTATTGATCACTCTGTTTTTGTATTCAAAACCAAACATACTACTAGAAGAACTGCCATCTTTTCCGTATCCCAAATTGTTGTCTGCTCCTGATATTTGCAAAATGTCTGGGTTTCCTGCTAATTCATTACGCAATAACTCCAAAGCTTCATAGCTATTCTTTTTCCCATCTAATGGAAATGAAAGTACTTGCTCTTTATTAAAACCCAAATCTTTGTTTCGCATAAAATCTAGCTGGCTATGTAGCACTAATGTTCCCGTTATCATTAAAATGGCTATACCAAATTGCAGAATCATTAAAGCGTCCCTTACTCTATTTTTACCAGAGGCATCTTGCTTACCTTTTAATGATTGAATAGTGCCTAATTTACTCATTAACAATGCAGGATAACCTCCTACGATTAGGGTAATTACTAATATGCTCAAAAGAAAAAGCAGAATAGTAGCTGGAGATAAAATCAAACCAAAGGAGACATCTGTTCTGAAAATAGTTTTAAATTCATCTATGAGTAAAACGCTTATTACCAATCCAATACTAACGGAAAAAAGAAAAACAATTAAGCTTTCTATCCAAAACTGAAAAAAGAGTTGTTTGCGTTTAGCTCCAAGTGTTTTGCGCATTCCAATTTCTTTTAGGCGTAGTCCACTTCTGGCGATACTCATATTTATAAAATTGACACAAGCAATGAAAAGAATTAAAAAAGCTACGCTCAAAACCAAATAGGTACGACTGCGGCTCACTTCAACATTTCCATTTCGGAAAGTCGCAAAATTTTCATCAAGTAAGGGCAAAAGTTCAAACTTATAAAAAAGACCATCTGAATCTGGTTGAGCACCATCTCGTTTAGCATTTTCAATTCGTTCGTTAAAATTATTTTCGACAAGTGAACGCGTTGCCATATTAAACTGGCTTGGAGCAACATTTTTTGCCAATTTCACATATATATCATGATACCTTGCTCCCCAGTCATCTTTGCTTTCAAGATAATCTGCTTCTTTTTCAAATCGGACAGCAACTTCAAATTCTAATGTACTCTGTGATGGATTATTTTCTACTACAGTTCCTACAGTAAAAGGCTCATCTTTTCCATTGATTAGAATTTGAACTGTTTTGCCAATGGCGTCTTCATCTCCAAACAAAGATTTTGCCGCTTCTTCAGTGATGACGATATCTGATTGTTTTTCTAAAGGATTGTTCATTTTTCCTTTAATAGCTGGAAAGGTGAACATAGTGAAGAAATCAGCATCAACCCAAATGGCATCCATATTAATCTCTTTTTCTCCATAAGTCAGTACAGCCTCTTGTTGTAAATGACGAGTGGCTCTCTCTATGCCTGGTACTTCATCCATTATAGCGGGCATTAATGGAGCTGAATGGCTTACACTTACTTGAGGTCCTTTAGGGTTTTGCCACATAGAATAGACCTTATAGATGTCTTTTGAATTGGTATGGAATTTGTCATATGACAAGTCAAAAAAACCAGCCATTGACAAAAGAATGGCAACCGCAAAAGCAACAGATAGCCCAATACTATTTAAAATGGTAAATGTTTTATTTTTGATGAGACTACGCCAAGTGATTTTTATATAGTTTTTAAACATGCTTTTTGATTAAAATTTATTCACTTCTTAAACTCTTTACTGGATTTACTATTGCTGCTTTTACAGCCTGAAAGCTTACCGTAAACAATGCGATACTAATGGCTACCACTCCAGCAATTACAAACACCCATAAATCAATGGTGACCTTGTAGGCAAAACTTTCTAACCATTTATTCATAAACCACCACGCGAAAGGGATGGCAATAAAAAGGGCAATCAGTACAAGACGCATAAAATCTTTTGATAGTAACCGAACAATGCCCGAAACACTAGATCCCAATACCTTTCTTACGCCAATTTCTTTTTTTCGTTGTTCGGCTGTATAAGCGGCCAGACCGAATAGCCCTAGACATGAAATTATAATAGCGAGAAGGGCAAATATTTTGGCTAGTTCCCCAACCAATTCTTCGTTTCTAAACCTAGAATTGAAAAGGTCGTTTTCAAAACGATATTCAAATGGAAAGGCAGGGTTGTACTTTTTCAAGACGTTCTCGATAGCTGCAAGCGCATCGGTTCTAGATGATTTGGGGTTTATGTTTACATACATAGTGTTGGCAAAATTTGGATAATTGAAAAACATTACCGGACCCGTTTTCCCATTGCCATACATGTCACCATAGAGGTAGTCGTTTACGATACCAGTCACATTGTACTCAGTATTGCCGCGTGTGATAGTTTTACCAAGAACACTGCCGTCTCCCATCATTTTTGCGAAGGATTGTGTTATAATCACGTTTGTGCTATCTACAGCACTATCACTATTAAAACCATGCCCTTCCAATAAATTCAACCCAACTGCGTCAAAGTAATTTGGGCTTACATATCTGAATCTGACAAGCACATCCTCAGTGTTCTGTCCGCCTTGCCAAGTAAGCCCCGCACCATTATTTCCACTAGAAAGCATGTTTGTATTGGTCAATGCCACATCCTTTACGGTACCTGTAGCAATCATCTCTTCCTTGATGGGAAGAAATTTATCAACCATATTGCCCGTTACAGGTACATTTAATAGATTACCCTTATCATACCCTACATCTCGAGCCCTAACATGTTGTATCTGCTGATAGATGATTGTACTACAAATAATAAAAACTATAGAAACGGCAAACTGGGCAACCACAAGGCCTTTTCTGATAATCGTTGCGCTGCCTTGACTTCTGTCGACCCCCTTAAGCACATGGGCCGGTCTGAAAGAGGAAAGATACAATGCAGGATACCAGCCTGCCAAAAGACCACAAATTAATGTGATACCCAAAAGGGACAGTATATGAATAGGTTCAAACAGTTTCAATTCAATCTGTTTTTCTACTAAGACGTTAAACGATGGGAGTAAAACCAACAATAATATGACACTCAAAAAGGCAGAAATGCCTGCCAAAATAATGGCCTCTGTCATAAATTGGCCCACCAATCTTTTTTTGCTTGAACCCAATACTTTTCTAACCCCAACTTCATTGGCCCGTTTACCACTTCGGGCGGTTGAGAGGTTCATAAAATTGATGCAAGCTATCAATAGAATGATTAAAGCAATTAAAGCTAAAGACCTCACCAATTTTATTTGGCCGCCAACTTTTTTTCCTCCCTCAAAATCAGACCGTAGACGCCAATCTTTTATAGAATGCAAAAAAGCTTCGTTAGCATCATCCTCGTCAATATTCATTTTTGAGGCTATCATTCCCCTGACCTTATTGTCTGTAACCTTAAAATCTGAGTTAGGGGCAAGTGCTACAAAGGTATCAGCGAAGTTGTTTCCGTATTCCTCTGCCCAAGACATATTATCCTCCCCTAGTTGAAAGCGTTCAAAGGGAAGTAGCCAATGAAACCCAAAGGTGACATTGCTCGGTAAATTTTCTATAAGTCCTGTTACCGTAAAACTATATTCGTTATTAATTTTTATAACCTGATCAACTATGTTTTTGTCGGTTCCAAAAAGTGCTAATGCTGTTTCTTGCGTCAATACAATTCCGTCTGGTCTAGAAAGAGCTGTTTTCATTTCTCCCTCCAAAAAATTTAAACTGAATATATCTAGAAAATCGGGCTGAACATACCTGCCATATCTGTTGATGCTTACATCGCCCTCTGCAAGTAAAATTTCTTGTCCAGACGTAGTTGAAGACTTTGTGATTTCAGGTATTTCGTCTTTCAAATCTTTGGCTAAAGGTCCAGGAGTGGAGTAAAAAGTATATACTTCCCCTTCAAAAGTTTGATTTGTTGGGACGATATAAATCAAATCTTGCTTTGGAAAAACACTATCGTAATTCACCTCATCTTCTACCCAAAGCAATATGAGACAGGCACAGGTAATTCCTATGGCCAATCCAAAAATATTAAGAGTACTGTATCCTTTATTTTTCCAAAGGTTTCTCCAAGCGATTTTTAGATAGTTTTTAAACATGATAATGAGTTTTAGAACATTAAGGGCAGACCTTACTAGTTAACCTATTATTATGCCAAAGTCGTAAATATCATTAAATCAGTTATTTATCAATATTAAATTTTATAAGAGTGTAAAATAAATGGACAGTCTTTGTATAAGTATTTTACAAGAATATTTGCATTTTTAAGCTCTAATCTTTTTTAAAGAGTGGAGCCTTTTTTACTCCGTTCGCAAACTCTTGACAGGGTTTTGTTTCGCCGCTCTTATTGCTTGAAAGCTAACTGTCAAAACAGTAACGCCCATAGCACCTACCATGGCCAAGGCGAATATCCACCACTTCAAGATGACACGATAGGGGTATTCTTGTAACCACCCATTCATTACATAATAGGCAATAGGCACTGCTATGAAGCATGAGATAATAACCAGCTTTAAAAAGTCTTTGGAGAGCATATTCCACACATTAAAAACCGTTGCGCCAAGCACTTTTCGCACTCCAATTTCTTTTGTGCGCTGTTCAGCAACAAAAGAGGTGAGACCAAATAAGCCAAGACAGCTAATTAAGATTGCAAGTGCTGTAAAGATTCCAGATAAGGTACCGATGCGTTGCTCTGCGGCGAATTTTTTGGCATATTCCTCGTCAACAAAGTCATACTGAAAAGGAATGGCAGGAAAATTTTCTTTGAACACACGTTCAATCACAGCTAAGTTTTGATTGGCACTTTGATTTGGATTTAGTCTTAAATTATAATAACTGAAATTATCATGTCTGTCATACACATACAACCCTTGCTTTACAGGTTCATAGGGTGATTGTGCAATGACATCTTCTATAACCCCAATAATTTTTAAAGGTGGATTAGGGTCTTCTTCGGAGTCGTCTCTCAATAATTGACCCACAGGATTCTCCATTCCTAAATATTTTTTTGCAGTTTGGTTGATTAATACCCCAAGAGAATCTGAAGCAAAATCTCTTGAAAAATCTCGACCTTCCACAATTTTAAGATTTAAGGTTTTCCCATATTCAGCAGAGACTTCGGTCCATGCCAAATCTTCTTGAAACCCATCAGGTTTTCCTTCCCAGGTGAAACCACTTCTATTTGACCAAATACGGGTTGTGGGGCTACTTGATGTTGCCATTTGAACAACAGCGCCTGAACCAATAAATTGTTCGCGCATTAAATCAGTCTTCCCGGTAAAATCCTGGCTAAAGGTGGGTATTTGAATCAAACCTTGCCGATCATAACCAATAGGTCTATTCTTAGCATGGTTGATTTGCTGCATTACAATCACCGTACCGATAATAAAAGCAACGGAAACGGTAAACTGTACTACTACTAATATTTTTCTTGGAAGGCCAGCATATTTACCAGACTTGAAAGTGCCTTTCAACACATCTACTGGTTTAAATGATGACAAATACAACGCAGGGTAACTGCCTGCCAAAAGAGCTGTAAACAATATGAATCCCAAAGAAATCAACCAAAAAATTCCACTATCCCACGGAAATTCAATTTCTTTCCGCGCCAAATCATTAAAGCCACTTAAACAAAGTAAAACAATGACCAAGGCAACCAAATAAGAAAACAAGACTACTAAAAAAGATTCGCTTAAAAACTGATAAATCAATTGTCCTTTTTGTGACCCAATCGACTTACGAATACCAACTTCTTTTGCTCGTTTTTCAGAACGAGCAGTACTCAGATTCATAAAATTAATACAGGCCAAAAGCAACACAAACCCTCCTATAATACCGAATAGCCAGACATATTTAATTCGACCCCCTGTCTGCACTCCATTTTCAAAATTGCTTCGCAAATGCCAATCTTCCATTGGGAACAAAAAAATCTGGGGATTGTACTGTACCACATCCTCGTCCGCCTTTTTCTTAACGTCAATAATGGTTTGGGTAATGCCCTCCATTGTTGTATTCTCTGCTATTTCAACAAACATTTGAAAAGAATTGTTACCCCAATTTTCCTTTGAGTTTTGCATCCACTCTCGCGTATTGTAATAATGGTCCCAAGGCATGATATAATCCAAATCTTTAAAAGATGATTTGTAAGGCATATCCTCATACACCGCAGTGACCATCATATCATGCTCGTTACTAATACGAACAGTTTTGCCAATAGGGTCTTCACTTCCAAAAAAGGCTTTCGCAGTAGATTCTGAGAGCATAATGGACTTTATCTCTCGTAGCCCATCTTTCTCCCCTTTTAGAATGTTCAAGCCTAAAAGTTCAGGAGCTTCACGTTGCATATAATTGCCAGGGCGAGAAAGATTCACCTCCCCGTACTTTAAGTACGAATCATTTGTCCAAGATGACATGACTAAATACTTAAAATTATCGCCAAAACCATCTCTTAAAGCTGGCTCCAACGGTAAAGGAATCGCAGGGCCGGTTCCGGTTCTATTATTAAAAGTCTGTGACTGGAATATTTGCGCAAAACGATCTTTGTTTTTAAAATGATCATTATAAGTCAGTTCATCTTTCATCCATAGACCAATGATTAGTGTAACTGCCATGCCCAAGGCAAGACCGCCAATATTGATAACTGAATAGCCTTTGTTATTCAAAAGGTTCCTCCAAGCGATTTTAAAATAGTTTTTGAACATGATGATTTGTTTTTGATTGATGTTGCTTCTTTGTAAAGACTCAGTTTTTTTGAAAATGTTTCATTCGGTTCTTAAACCCTCTGAGGGCTGGGTTAGTGCTGCACGAATAGATTGATAACTAACGGTTGTTATGGCAATTATGACTGATATACATGCAGCGACCAACAATAATTCCCATCCTATGGTAATCTTGTATGCAAAATCTTCAAGCCAGCGGGTCATGGCAAACCAACCTATTGGAATTGCAATTAGAATAGCTATACCCACTAGTTTCAAAAAGTTAACACTCAATAATTGGTAGATACTTTGAAAAGAAGCTCCCAAAACCATGCGAATACTGATTTCTTTTTTACGTTGCTCGACTAAAAAGGCAGACAGTGCAAAAAGACCTAAGCAAGCCACAAAAATGGCCAAAATAGCGAATGACAAAAAGATGGTGCGAATACGGCTGACACTTTCGTACATCTTAGCGAAAGATTCGTTCATAAACGCATAACGCAATGATTGATTTGGCATGAACTGCGTCCATTTATTTTCAATGGATTTTAATAAGGTCGGTATATCAGCGGTGCTAGTTTTCACCGAAACAATAGAGAGGCTTGGCCGTAAAAAGAAACATAAGGGCTGTACTTCTTGTTTCATCGAATTGAAATTGAAGTCTTCAACTACCCCAACAATCTCATAAAGTGTTCCATAGCGCGAAATTCGTTTTCCGATAGGGTCCTTAAGATTGAGCCCTTTGACCATAGCTTGATTGATTATGGTTGCCAAACTATCGGTGCTTCGACCAAGTTCAAAATTTCTTCCTTCAACTAGTTTGATACCCAATGTTGGTAAATAATCTTCATCAATATTCCAGGCCTGACCACCCACTGTTTCGTCTAGACCATCACGCCCTTCGTTAACAAAGCTATTACCATTTCTTGTGGTTCCTTCAAGAGGTAAATAACTGCTCGTCGTTGCATTCGATACCCCATTGATTCCTTTAAGCTCTTCTTTAAATGTTGTTATCTGATTACCCAACATATTGGTGCCATATACTTGTAATACTTGATCTTTCTCGAAACCTACTTTTGAATTTAGTATGAAATCTATTTGCTGATTGACTATCAACGTGCCAATAATCAGGACTATAGAAATTGTGAATTGAAAAACTACAAGACCACTTCGCAGATTGTTTGATTTTGCTCCCTTACTAACAGTACCTTTCAAAACAGAGGCTGGTTTAAAACGAGATAAATAAAAGGAAGGATATAGGCCCGCAAGCGTTCCCACACCAATTGATGCCAATAAAACAATAGGAATAAACAGAGGGCTTGACCAAGGCAGATACAATGCTTTACCCGATACTTCTCTAAACAAAGGCATCATTACCCATGATAAAAGAATACCAATACCGAAGGCAATTAGGGTAATCAATATAGACTCTGTCAAAAATTGACCTATTAGGCTTTTTCGTGAAGAGCCAACAACTTTGCGAACCCCAACTTCTTTTGCCCGATTTGCAGATTTAGCTGTTGATAGGTTGACGAAGTTTATACTTGCAATGATTAAAATAAACAAGGCTACGACACCAAAAATCCAGATGATTTTGATATCGTTTCTTTTGCCCGATTCGAAATCAATATGGGCAGAATGAAGGTTGATATCTGTAAGGCTTTGTACTGTAATAAAAAACTTCTCTCTAAAATCTTCAGGTATAACGTATCCTGCGACTTTATAGGCTGGTTTTAGATAATTTTCAATAATACCAGTCGACATTTTATCTTCAAAAGCAAAAACGTCGGCATCCTCACGGAGCTTTATATAGGTTTGATAATTGCTTTGTATCCACCTTGTTTGTTCGCCTTCTCCAAATTCCACTCCTGACATTGTAATTAGAAAATCATAATCTAAATGAGAGTTGCTGGCAAAATCTTCCATGACACCGTTAATGCGAAAGGGGTCGTCATTATTGCCGTTTAAATACATTGATTTGCCAACAGGATTTGATTTGCCAAAATACTTCTTGGCCATTTTTTCGGAGATAACTACAGTAAATGGTTCACTTAATGCCGAGGATGCCTCGCCGTGGATTAGTTCTATATCCATAATATCAATTATAGATTGGTCCGCATAGGTAAATCCTTCTTCGTGCTGTTGTCTCTGTTGTCCTTCAATACGAACTTCATTACTTCCTGCCCCGTAGAAAAGGCCATTATCCATAATACGACCAGCATGTTGTACTTCAGGATAATCATTAGCAATAGTCGAAGCCATATTTGCAGAAAAATGTACCCCATCATCGATTCGACCATCAATAATATCGCGATTAATCAACCGATAAATATTCTCAGAATTTGAGACCGCTCTATCATAACTGCTTTCATGAACGATATATACGGAAATTAGAATACAGGCTGCCACGCCAATGCTCAGTCCGACAACATTGATAAAAGTGAAGCCTTTGTTCTTTAAAAGGTTTCTCCAAGCGATTTTTAATTGATTTTTGAACATGATACTAGTTTTTTATTGATGAGGGGTCTTTTTAAAAAAAACTTCATTCGGTTCGCAAACTTTTTACTGGGTTATTGTTGGCGGATTTAAAGGCATGGAAACCCACAGTAACAATTGCAATGAATAGTGCCATTGCCCCAGCCAGAAAGAATACCCACCACTCTACATCAATTTTGTAGGCATATTCATTAAGCCATTGTCGCATAGCATACCAAGAAAAGGGTACCGCAATGATGATGGCGACCCCTACAAGTTTGATAAAATCTTTGGACAAAAGTGTTACTATGGTCAACACTTCAGCGCCTAAAACCTTTCGAATACCTATTTCTTTTGTACGTAAAATGGCACTATAGGTTGCCAAACCAAAGAGACCCAGGCAAGCAATAAAGATTGCCAAACAGGAGAATATGGTAAATAATTTTCTAAAACGAATGTCTGCAATGTATTGCTCATTGAAAGCGTCATCCAAAAAGCTGTATAAAAAAGGACGGTGCGGAGCCAATTGACTCCATTTATTTTCTATAATCGCTATCGCTTCTTTATAATTATTTGAATTGATACGTAAAGAAAGGTATCTACCATATGGAACTTGCCTCAGTGTGAGTGGAGCAACCTTTGAGTGTAGTGATATATAGTTAAAATCTTTAACCACACCTACAATAGTTCCTTCACGACCCCATTGTTGAAATTTTTTACCAATGATTTGATTGGGTTCGGTGTACCCAAATTCTTTTGCTGCTGCCTCATTGACAATCAGTGAACTTGTGCTGTCTGCCGGAAAATCTGGCGAGAATGCCCTTCCTGCTACAACATCAATCTTGTAATGTTGGATAAAGTTATTATCAACTTCGTAGATGTAAGGGGAAAAGTTTTCCATATTACCCTCGTAGGTTTCTATATCTGTTCCTGCTGCGGGGAAGTGGCTACTGGGAACAGTTCTAGAAAGTGAAACTGAGCTAATATCGGCTAATGCTAAAAACTCTCCTTTAATGGCCTCTATGTTGTTCAATACATCATTATCCCAATTGAAATCTAATATCAATTGTTGTTCCTTAGCAAAGCCCATATCCTTATTTAACATAAATCCAAGTTGATAGTATACGACAACCGTGCTGGCAATTAGGGCAATGGATATGCTAAACTGAAGTATAACTAGGCCTTTCCTAAGGTTTACTCCTTTAGCCGAGGTTCTAAAAGCTCCTTTTAATACGCTGACAGGTCTAAATCCTGAAAGAATAAAGGCTGGATAACTACCAGCGATAAGCCCAGTCAATAATGTCGTTCCAAAATAAAGTAAAAGAATTGGAGCCGTTAAAAAAGTAGCCATGGTAAATGTTTTTCCTGTTAAGGAACTTAACCCTGGAAGTGTCACAAATGCAATAAAAAGACCAAGAAGTGAGGCAAATAATACCAAAATTATTGACTCTCCTAGAAATTGATAAATAAGACCCTGACGCTCTGCACCAATTACTTTTCGTATGCCTACTTCTTTCGCTCTTTCCATTGAACGGGCCGTAGCCAAATTCATAAAATTAATACTGGCTATTACCAGAATGAAAAGACCTATGATGGCAAATATGTAGATGTTAGATAAACTGCCTGTTTCTCCTGGCTGTCTATCGGCTTTCGAATACAAATAAATTTCGTTCATAGACTCTAAAGAGAAAGAGTAATAATATTGCTCAGCATCTTCTGACTCTATATGCTTTTTTAAAAAATCAGGTATTTTTAATTCAAACGCTTTTTGATTGAAGTTTGGAGCGACCGAGACATAAGTGTAAAAATCAACATAGCCCCACCATTCAAAAATCTCAGGTGTAGTCTGATAAAAACTGCTCATAGACATGAGCACGTCAAAATTAAAATGTGAGTTATGAGGAACATCTTTCATCACCCCCGTTACGGTATATGTTCCATCTGCGGCCCTTCCACCAATACCTTCGATAGTTTTACCAACAGGATTTTCGTTTCCGAAGTATTTTTGTGCCGTAGTTTCTGTAAGAACAATAGAATAAGGTGCTTCCAAGGCAGTTTTTGAGTCGCCATATACTAATGGCCAACTAAAAACATTAAATACTGAAGCATCTGTATAAAAGCAATCTCCTTCTTGAAATTTACGATTGTTGTATTCTAGTAAAATATCGCTTCTTCCGGAAAATTGCACTTTTTCTATTATTTCAGGAAAATCTGATTTCAATGCAGCACCAACTGGTGCATTTCCCCATACCCAAGCATCATCAGGGTTGTCTGCGTTTGAATGATGAATCACTCTGTAAATTGAATCTTTCTTTTCGTGGTAGGTATCATAAGAAAGCTCGTTCGATACAAAAAGGGCAATCAAAAGAAAACAGGCAAGACCAATGGCCAAACCTCCAATATTTATAATGGAATACCCTTTGTTTTTTAGAATATTCCTCCAAGCGATTTTAAAATAGTTCTTAAACATAGCCTAGTTAATTTTTTGAATTTTAGCTTCACCAATTACAATTCCTTTGTTTACCTCAGGAGAACCTTCATAAGCTATGGTCGCTTCGCCATATGCGGTTACTTTTAATTTATCACTTACTGCGATGCGATAACTACCTTCACCAAATGCGGTAATCTTTGTGCTCTTAGTGCTAACACCCAGGGTATTGATTGTAGTCTCTCCGTAAGCTGTTATTTTTTGCCTATCAATATTTCCATTTTTAAGTTCTAAATAACTTTCACCATAGATTGTAGTTGTTAAGTTGTCTAATTGCACTTCATTAAAATAGACTTCAGACTCCCCGTATATTTTTAGCCTAAATTCAGATTGATCAATAGGGCTTTCACATAAAAACTTTTGTTCTCCTCTCAACGATAACTCTTCAATATTGGTGTAATTTACTGTTGCAGTAATTACAGTGCCTTTATAAATTGGAACTTTGTAATCGTAATTGTCCCCC
>Ga0316204_10010173_pt1 | contig 12223 bp, 11 predicted proteins | sample 6monrhotite_MG_2_FD_205661 | JGI IMG/M metagenome (GOLD analysis project Ga0316204, IMG submission 205661) | Microbial mat bacterial communities from mineral coupon in-situ incubated in ocean water Damariscotta River, Maine, United States -... | ecosystem: Environmental > Aquatic > Marine >...
GCAGAGTTAGAAGCAGATCGTAAACCTGGCGAATAAAACCGAAAGGTTCTTTGAGGAAATTTAAAGTGGCAGATTTCGAAACACCCGAATTACAAGAATATAGCGTTGTACCTAAATTAAAAGAAGGCACAATGGCTCACAGCTCACCCTATATTGCTAAGCCAAAAATTCAGGAACCATTAGGTTACCCTGGGGAGTTAATCGATAATTGGGAAGAAGCTGTCATTACAAAAATGGATGACTTACGTGGTAAATACCGTAGTTTCCAAGTCTTCCTTGATAGCTGTGTTAAATGTGGCGCTTGTACTGATAAATGTCATTATTATCTTGGTACACAAGATCCTAAAAACATGCCGGTTGCACGCCAAGATCTTTTACGTAAAGTTTACCGACGTTACAGCACATTTGCCGGTAAATTCTTTGGCAAATTAGGTATTCCCGGCTTTGTTGGTGCAGCTGACTTAAATAAAGAAGTTTTAGACGACTGGTACTCTTACTTCCACCAATGCTCACAGTGCCGTCGTTGTTCTGTTTACTGCCCTTATGGCATTGATACCGCTGAAATTTCAATGGCTGCCCGAGAAATTATGGCACATGTTGGTATGGGGCAAAAATACTGTAATGAAATTATTGGTAAGGCCGGCACCATTGGTAACAACCTTGGTCTTCCTCAACCAGCACTTTATGACACCTTAGAAGGTCTTGAAGAGGAAGTTGAAGAAGATACGGGTGTTGCTGTTAAATTCCCTATCGACGTAAAGGGTGCAGACATTCTATTAATTACTCCTTCTGCCGATTTCTTTGCAGAACCACATGTTGACGGTTTAATTGGTTACGCAAAAGTTTTCCATGAGGCAGGTGCGAGTTGGACAATGAGTTCACATGCGTCTGAAGCTGCAAACTTTGGTATGTTCATTGGTTCATACGAAAATATGCGCACGCTTTCACTACGTATTCGTAAAGCTGCTCTCGATTTAGGTGTTAAACGCATTGTATTTGGTGAATGTGGACATGCGTGGCGTGTTGCATACAGCTTCTTAAATACGTTAGCTGGTCCATGGGATTTCTTAGATCAGAACTACCCTATTCCACAGCACATATGTGAATTCACGCATAACTTAATCGAGAAAGACGAACTTAAGTTTGATAAATCTGAAAATGATCATATGACCTTAACCTTCCACGACTCTTGCAACGTGGCGCGTGCTTCTCGCATGGGTGATAAACCAGGTGGTCAAATGGATATTCCACGTGCAGTTATTAAGGCTGTATGTAACAACTACGTTGATATGCCTGCCGATACCATAGGCGAAGCGACATTTTGCTGTGGTGGTGGCGGTGGTCTATTAACAGACGACTTAATGGAAGTACGTGTGAAAGGTGCACAGCCACGAATGGAAGCTTATAAATCTGTAGTAGAAAACAGTGGTGTAACTAACCTCGTGGCAATATGCGCAATTTGTAAAGCACAATTTACTAAGGTCTTACCTTATTACAACTTTGGTATGACCGATATTATTAGTCTACATCAGCTTGTAGGTGATGCACTCATCCTTACAGGCTCTGAAGATGATACTAGCGACGATACTAACGAATCAGAATAAACTATTAATCCATAACCGGATTCATCAGGAGAACAAACATGGCTACATCCCGTGATGACATGCAAGACAAAAAACTAACCTTCCGTAAATTTGAAGACGGAGAAGCTCTAAGAACTGGCGACTGGGCGAAGCAAATCTTTAAAGAAGATACTTCACACAAGTGTCCAACTTATGTCAATCGTACTCCACCTTGCCAGGGCAGTTGTCCTTCTGGTGAAGACATTCGTGGCTGGTTAGATATCGTTCGTGGTATAGAAAAACCAGCTGCTGACACGAGCATGCAGGAATATGCATTCCGTCGTTCAACGGCTGCTAATCCATTCCCTTCTGTTATGGGTCGTGTTTGTCCTGCACCTTGTCAAGACGGTTGTAACCGTAACCAGGTTGAAGACTACGTTGGTATCAACGCTGTTGAGCAATACATTGGTGACTCTGCATTAGAAATGAAACTGAAGTTTACTGCCGGCGCTGACACAGGTAAGAAAATTGCTGTTATTGGTGGCGGACCAGCTGGTTTAGCTGGTGCTTATCAAGCACGTCTTAAAGGCCACGCAGTTACTTTGTTTGATAACCACAAAACATTAGGTGGCATGATGAAATACGGTATCCCTGGCTACCGTACACCACGTGACGTACTTGATGGTGAGATCGATCGTATTATCGAAATGGGTGTTGACGTTAAAATGAACACCTGGGTTGGTAAAGACATTACTGTTGAACAACTTGAAAAAGATTACGATGCTATTCTTTGGGCTGTTGGTGCACAAGCGGGTCGTCAACTCCCTATTCCTGGTGCAGAAGAAGCAACAAACGTATTAACAGGTGTTGATTTCTTAGAAGCATTTAATGACGGCCGTTTACAACTTGTAACTGAAAAAGTTGTTGTAATCGGCGGTGGTGATACCTCTATCGATGTGGCATCGGTTGCTCGCCGTTTAGGACACATTACAGAAATCCATGAAAAAGATCGTCCAGAAAACGTCGTATTAGGTCACACGGCTCATGACGTTGCATCTTCTGCAGTCCGTCAAGGTGCTGAAGTAATGCTGTTATCTCGTTCTTCAGTTGAAAACATGCCTGCTGCTCAACATGAAATTGATGATGCGACACGTGAAGGTGTTTCAATTGTTGGTTGCGTAAGCCCGGTTGAAGTAATGACTGATAGCGATGGTCGCGCAACAGCTCTTAAAGTTTGTAAACTTGAAGAAGATGGTAAAACACCTATCGAAGGTTCTGAATACGAAATCAAGCTTGATTTGCTTGTGTCAGCCATTGGTCAAGGTGGTAAGTTTGATGGCTTTGAAAATATGTCAAATGATCGTGGTTTAATCGATGCAGATCAAAATTACCAGGTACCTGGCAAACCGGGTCACTTCGTATGTGGCGACATCGTTCGTCCACATCTTTTAACTACCGCAATTGGTCAGGCATCAATCGCAGTTGAAAGTATTGAACACTACATGAGCAATGAAGAATTGGGCAAACGTCCTAAAGTTGATAAACATCACTTCAATTTGTTAGATAAGTTAAATGAAGCAGGTTTAGCTCCTGAAGAATGTGCGCATGATACGGTTGAAGCAACGGATTCAGAAAACTTCTCTATCCATAACTATGAAGATCGTTCGGCTCATGAAATCATTTCAGCTGATGAATTATTCTTAGGTCACTTCGAATACACTGAACGTCATAAACGTTCTGAAGATGTACCGAGTTCTGAAGATGTTTTGGGTCATTTCCAGGAACGTATGAAAGGCCTTTCTGAAGAAGAAGCGATAGAAGAAGCAGATCGTTGCATGAGCTGTGGTATGTGTTTTGAGTGTGATAACTGTGTTATCTACTGTCCACAAGATGCTGTATATCGTGTACCTAAGGCTGAATCTACTATGGGTAGATATGTTGCAACTGACTATGATAAATGTATTGGTTGTCATATCTGTGCTGATGTATGTCCAACAGGTTACATCGACATGGCAATGGGCGACGCATAATTTATTCAATAAAAGTTAGTATAAGAAGAAATTGAGGATTGCTGTAAATGATGTCATTAAGACAATTTGCAAAACATCTTGTCGTACTGGTAGGGCTTACTGCCCTGCCAGTATTATCAAATGCTGGTGAATTAGGCCCTGTTCCACCTAAAGCCAAAATGAAAGCATCTGAGAAGACAGAGTGTGTTGAGCCCGTTGGTGATATGCGTAAAAACCATATGGAGTTTTTACTGCATAAGCGTGATGAAACAATGCGTGAAGGTGTGCGAACTAAAACGCATAGTCTTGCTGAATGTATTGATTGCCATGTAACACCAGACAAGAAAGGTGAATTTGCTCGCTACGGTGACGATAAACATTTCTGCAGTAGTTGCCACAACTATGCGGCTGTAAATGTAGACTGTTTTGACTGCCATTCAGATTTACCTGAAAGCGCATCAAGCAAACTTCGTACTTTAAATCAAAAAAATCCTCATCATAAAATGACTGAAGGAGGCAAAAAGTAATGTCTAATTCAGAACAAAATACTAACGAATATCGCCGTAAATTCTTAGCTCAATCTGCTGCAGTTGCAGGCTTAGCAATAGCACCAGGCATTATTTTAAACCAGGTTGCACATGCTAAATCAGATTCTGACAAAGCAACGTCTGCAAACCGTTGGGGCATGTTAATTAATACAAACAAGTGCGCCAGTGGTTGTACTGATTGTGTCACTGCTTGTAAAACAGAAAATGCCTGGGGTAGCGTAGATGGTAATACATCAAGCGAAACTCATTCGAGCAAAGAACAACAAGCACAATGGATTCGCAAAGTAACTATTACTGACAAACAAACAGGTCATGTTCAGTCATTACCTTTAATGTGCCAGCATTGCGAAACAGCCCCCTGTGTTGACGTCTGTCCTACCGGCGCTTCAATGAAACGTGAAGATGGGATCGTACAAGTTGATAAACACATCTGTATTGGTTGCCGGTACTGCATGATGGCTTGCCCATACAAAGCACGTTCTTTCGTTCACGAAAAGCTTGAATTACAGAAAGCTACAGCACCACGTGGTATAGGTACTGTAGAAAGCTGTAATATGTGTGCTCATCGTGTTGATAAAGACCAAGATCCTGCTTGTGTTGAAGCGTGTAATAAAGCTGAGCATGGAGCAATGCTGTTTGGTGACTTAAAAGATGCCAATAGCGCGATTTCAAGAGAATTGAAAAAACATGGCGGCGAACAAATACGTGCAGACCTTGGTTTAAACACCGGCGTACGTTATCAAGGCCTTTAATAATAAATACCTTTGTATATATTTAGGTAAAGAGAAGTCTTCATATGAAAAAACCAGTTTTTAAACAAATTGACGGTAATAGCATAAATTATTGGATGTTACTCGCCCTACTTGGCAGCTTCGTACTTGCAGCTGTTGGTTCGCATTTTTATATGGAACATGGTGGTCATTATGTGACTGGCATGAACAATCAAATTGTATGGGGCATGCCTCATGTATTTGCTGTCTTTCTCATTGTGGCGGCATCAGGCGCGCTTAATATTGCTTCAATATCATCAGTCTTTGGTAAAACAGCTTATAAACCACTAGCACCTCTATCAACACTTGTTGCATTAGCATTATTGGCAGGTGGTTTAATGGTTTTAGTTTTAGATTTAGGTCGGCCTGATCGCCTTATCGTTGCAATGACTTATTATAATTTCAAATCTATCTTTGCCTGGAATATGATTTTATATAATGGTTTCTTTCTCATTGTCGGTATCTACATGTGGACAATGTTGCAACGTAATTTAAATAAATACAGCAAAGTTGCTGGTATGTCAGCTTTCATCTGGCGTTTAGCATTAACCACAGGTACTGGTTCAATTTTTGGTTTCCTTGTTGCACGTCAGGCTTACGATGCAGCAATTATGGCACCCATGTTCGTTGTCATGTCTTTTTCATTTGGTTTAGCTATTTTCTTGTTAATCGTTATTGCTACATATAAATGGACAGACCGTCCTCTTGGCGATGCAATATTTAAACGCTTAAAGAATCTTTTAGGTATTTTTGTTGCCGGTGTACTCTACTTCGTCATTGCACAGCACTTAACTAATTTATATGCAACAGAACACCATGGTGTAGAAGCTTTTATTCTTCGTGACGGTGGCATCTATACTCAATTATTCTGGTATGGACAAATCATTTTAGGTAGCTTAATTCCATTAGCTATTCTCTACCATCCGGCGACTGCTAACTCTCGTTCTGCAATTTCAGTTGCGTCGATATTTATCGTGCTGGGTGGTCTGGCACAAATGTATGTCATTATCATTGGTGGACAGGCTTACCCATTAGAATTATTCCCGGGCAAGGAAGTCACAAGTTCATTCTTTGATGGAATGGTAAACACATATAGCCCAACAATTGCAGAAACACTTTTAGGTCTTGGCGGTATTGCTGTAGCCCTCTTTATGATTGCCTTTGCTGTAAAAGTTTTACGTTTCTTACCTGAATCTTTAGCTGATGAAGCTGTAGATCCTCATCACAGTAAGTAACCATCAACAAAATCTCTCGTTAAAGAGGACAGACCTGTAACTGGTCTGCCCTCTTTTTAACGTTTAGGGAGGTCTAAAATGCAGCGAATATTAATCTCTGCAGCACATAAATCCTCAGGTAAAACGACGCTAACGATAGGCTTATGCGCAGCGTTACATGCCCGTGGATTGGCTGTACAAGCCTACAAAAAAGGGCCTGACTATATTGATCCCATGTGGCTATCACGGTCCTCAGAACGCGACTGCCATAATTTAGACTTTCAAACTATGACCAACGATGAAATGTTGGCTACCGTTTCCTTATATTCCAGTGATGCCGATATTTCCATCATAGAAGGTAATAAAGGTTTATTTGATGGCGTTGCTTTAGATGGCAGTAATAGCAATGCTGCAGTCGCAGAGCTAACTAAAACGCCTGTTGTACTGGTGATAGATACCCAGGGAATGACTCGAGGCATTGCCCCTCTTTTGCTTGGCTATCAATCTTTCAATCAGGATATTTCAATCGCCGGTGTTATTTTAAATAAAGTTGGTGGACCACGTCATGAACAAAAGCTGCGTGACGTTATACATCAATATACTGATGTTGTTGTTATTGGTGCAGTTCCTCGTTTACCAGAACTAAATATCACTGAACGGCACCTCGGCCTTATACCCAGTAATGAAGCGACAAACACCAATGATGTCATTTCTAATATCGCTGTAATTATTGAAAAATATGTCGACCTGGATCTTTTTATCGAAGCTTCATCAAAAGCGAGTAATTTTCCAAAAACAGACTATCAAATCGAATCGAACGAGCAAAAAATAACACTTAAAGTAGGCATTGCACGTGATGCTGCATTTGGATTTTATTATCCGGGTGACTTAAATGCGTTTAGAAACCAGGGCGTTGAGCTGGTGGAATTTGATACATTACATGATAAATCGTTGCCTGATGTTGACGGGTTATTTATAGGTGGCGGCTTTCCTGAAAGCTGGATGACTGAACTTGAAGCGAATAAAAGCTTACGACATCAAATCAAACAGGCTATTGAATCAGGTTTACCGACTTATGCAGAATGTGGTGGTTTAATGTATTTATGCCAGTCAATCGAGTGGCAAAATAAAATTTCTGAAATGGTCGGGGTAATACCTGCTAATATTAAGATGAACAGAAAACCACAGGGGCGTGGCTATATTTCTCTTAAGCCAACAGCCGATTTTCCGTGGCCATCGGATAAAACTGGCGATAACAATATTTCAGCTCATGAATTTCATTATTCGAGTCTTACAAATTTCAAAACAAATGATACTAAATTTGACGTAAAATATGCCTATACAATGAAACGTGGCAGTGGTGTTGATGGCTCGCATGATGGATTGATTTACAAGAACTTACTGGCCAATTACGCCCATTTACGTGACACCAGCAAACATCACTGGGTTAAAGAATTTGTCGAATTTATTCGACACGTAAAATCATAAATACGATATAATTGACTAATTTACTAGGTTATAAGCTAAACACATTTTGGAGTTACCATGATTACAGTATCTAAAGCCGCCGCAGAGCAAATTAAAGAATCTGCTAAACAAAGCCAGTCAGAAGGATTAGCTTTACGTTTAGCTGCGCAACAAAAAGAAGACGGAAGTCTGGAGTACGTAATGGGTTTTGCTGATCGTGATATGGACGATGATATATTCTTTGACAGTGAAGGCGTTAAAATTATTGTTTCAGCGGGATGTTTTGAGTTATTGAAAAATACTGAACTGGATTTTGTTAAGTTAGATGACGTTGAAGAAATGCAGTTCATCTTCAAAAACCCGAATGATCCTAACTACAAAGCAGAAACATCCAGCACTGAACATCATTATTAAATATTAAATGCTCTAAAATTTGATGAGTAATACTAAACAACAAATTGATATAAGTAACAAACTTATAAAATCGGTCTCAATTCCATTTTGGGAAAGCCCGCTATGTACAACTGTTTTTAGTCTTGCAATTGCTATTGTATTTTTGTCAATATCTGGCTTGCTTGCAGTTGCAACACATAAAACGATTTTTTATTACGTTATTCCTGTTCTGTTTATCACTTCTATATATCTTTTAGTCGTATTGCTAAAACAAATCAGGAGTAATTTTCTTGCTCCGCTTAACAGTCTTCGTGAGTGGTCAGATGAGATGCTTCAGGACAACCACTCTGCTCGCATCTCCGTAAAAGCACAAGGTGAATTCACTGATCTATTTAAAGGTATCAATGTTCTTAGTGACAGACTTGAAACCTTAACACTAGATATGCAGAGTCAGGTAAAAAAACAAACTAAACATATTGAACGAAAAACGCATTCGCTTGAAATAATCTACGACGTTGCTGCAAGTATAAATAATTCACGTGATCTTGATGATTTATTGTCACGTTTTTTATTCACTCTTAAAGATGTTGTTCATGCTCGTGCTGCTGTTGTCAGACTATTAACTGATGATGATCAAATGCGCCTGGTAGCGAGTGTAGGTTTAGATGATGAACTGATGGAAAAAGAACAGCTGATTCCATCTGATGAATGTTTATGTGGCATGGCGTATAAAAATGGTGAAGTATTATTTCAAAATGATATAAATAAATGCGATAAAATTGTTGGACGTAGTTTCTTTAAAGATAAACACGATAACATTGGAATGATCGCTGTGCCTATGCAATATCGGGGAAAAACATTAGGCGTATACAACCTTTTTGTGAATAACCGTGAATTCAGTAATCAGGAAGAGATAGAAGATTTATTAACAAGCATAGGTCGTCATCTGGGTATGGCGATTGATAAAGCACGCTCTGAAGATGAAGCTAATCGTTTGTCATTAATGGAAGAACGTAACCGCCTTGCACATGAACTGCATGATTCTTTAGCTCAAACACTTGCCAGTTTACGTTTTCAGGTTCGTGTTCTGGATGAAACACTACGTGGTGGCCAGGAGCCTGATGTTTGGCATGAACTGGAGAAAATAGAAAATAATATTGATGAAGCCTACTCTGAGTTACGTGAACTCATTACACATTTCCGTGCTCCTATAGATAAGCGAGGATTAATTCCTGCAGTTGAGCACTTAATAGAACGCTTTCAATATCAAACTGACATCACCATTTTCTTACAAAAAGAATGGAACGTTTTGCACCTGCCTGCAAGTATTGAAGTGCAAGCTTTACGAATAATACAGGAATCATTAAATAATATTAGAAAACATAGCCAGGCCCATACTGTGCGCGTTATATTGCGCAGTGATACTCAGGGTGATTGCCGTGTATTAATTGAAGATGATGGTATAGGAATAAGTAATGTACCTGATGCTGAAGATACCCTTGGAGATCATCTAGGCCTAAGTATTATGCATGAACGTGCAAAACGCATAGGTGGAACAGTAAAAATTGAAAGTGAACCAAATGAAGGAACACGTATCCTTCTTAAATTTGGCCATACTGAATTACCTTCACACAAGGATAGTAAAAAACCTGTTCTTGTTTCACCACCTATACCTAATATACTGCCATGAATAATTTACGCGTTTTACTAATTGATGATCACACTTTATTTAGAGTTGGTCTTGAAGGCTTATTAGCCAGTCGAGGCATTGAAATTGTGGCATCGGTAGGAAGTGGCTGGGATGCACAACGACTCGTTGATGAACTTAATCCAGATATTATATTACTGGATATGAGAATGCCAGGCATAAATGGTTTAGATGTATTAACAATGTTACGGGCAAAGAATCAATCACTACCCATCGTTATGTTAACTACAAGCACAGAAGAAAATGATTTATTAAAATCTTTACGTTCAGGTGCACAAGGTTACCTGTTAAAGGACATGGAACCTGATGAACTTGTTTTAGCATTACGTGATATAGTTGCGGGTAAAACCGTTGTCGCACCTGATTTAGCTCCCATACTTGCTAAAGCAGTTCAAGGTAAGTCAGCAGACAAAGAAGAGGATGACGATAGTCCATTTTCTGTTCTCACTCCACGTGAAACAGAAATACTTGGTCTACTTGCCGAAGGTCAAAGCAATAAAGCTATTGCTCGAAACCTTGGTATTTCTGATGGCACGGTTAAACTTCATGTAAAAGCAATATTACGCAAACTCAATGTTCACTCCCGCGTAGAAGCGGCGGTAATGGCTGTTCAACGTGGACTTAATAAAACAATTTAATCAACGATGAAAAAATTTACAGACCTTGTTGCTGAAAGCGCAAAAAATGTTAGGGAAATCTTTCCCTGGGATTTAGAAGAACGTATAGAAAACAATCCATCGTTACTATTATTAGATATTCGCGAACCCTATGAGTTTGATGCAATGCATATTAAAGACTCACTTAATGTGCCCCGAGGTGTTGTTGAAACGGCCTGCGAATGGGAGTATGAAGAAACGGTGGCGCAACTGGTAGAAGCACGTGAAAAAGAAGTGGTGGTTGCATGTCGTTCGGGAAACCGAAGTATCTTTGTTTGCGAAATAATGCAAAAAATGGGGTACAAAAATATTGTTTCACTAAAAACCGGATTACGTGGCTGGAGTGATTACGAACAAGCTTTATTTGACAAAGATGAAAATGAAGTTGATGAAGATACTGCCATCGACTACTTCACTTCAAATATACGCGAAGATCAAATGGCGCCAAAATAAACAAATCAAAAGACTTCAACGCAAAGGCGCAAAGAACCTGAGACTCGCAAAGAAAGATTATTTCTTTGAATTCTATTTCTAAATATAGGTTGGTCTTTTATCCTCATATTTTATGTTTATTGTGGGACACTATGAGGCCTACGTGGTGTCGAAACAAATAACATGGATATTTAGTTATTAGTAAATTAGAAAAAATGAAGTTTTTAACCCACTCGTCAGCCTGAAGGCTGACCTACAATAAAAGCAACACTTATAAAGCTTTGCGGTTCTTTACGCCTTTGCGTTGAAGTCTCTTGACTTTAGTCGTAACGCTTACGCTCGCTGCGTTTACCTTTTGGACTCGCCTGCTGCACAATTACACCTTCTAGTGCTTCAAATGCTATTTCTCTTTTTTCATGCATATATGCTTCATTCAAAGGTGCAATAAAATACTTATCACCTTCAATTAATAACTGGCGAAAAATATAGCCGTTCTCAACCGATGCCATAACGTAACATTCATGCTTAACTGTCGCTGATGCATCAATAATTATAATACAATCTTTCTTAAATTCGGGCTCCATGCTGTCATCAAGCACCTGCAAAGCAAACGGTTCTGTGCCAGAACAACTGCTTTGTTCTAGTTCCATTTTGATGTCAGGTGTAAAATTAACTTTAGATTGATTCATATAAAACCTCGAACTCGATTGAGAGGCGTATTATAGTGTTTTTTACACTAAAACAGTATCAAATATCGCAATATTTCCTCAATAAACCTTATTGATAAGGTGGTATTAAGCATATTCTTCTGCAGATTCCTGCAATTGTAATGCCCACATATCAGCATATAAGCCACTTTTAGCCAGCAAACTGACGTGTGTACCCTGTTCTACAATTCGTCCTTTATCCATTACCAGTATCTGGTCCGAATCTGTAATGGTCGATAGACGATGAGCAATAACCAGTGTCGTGTGTGTTTGTGCCACGGTGCTTAACGCTTCAAGAATCACTTTCTCTGATTTAGAATCTAACGAAGAAGTTGCTTCATCAAAAATAAGAATGGGTGAACCTTTTAAAATAACCCTTGCTATGGCGAGCCGTTGTTTTTCACCACCCGATAATTTTAAACCACGTTCTCCCACTGCAGTGTCATAACCCTCGGGCAAGCTTTCTATAAAGTCATGAATATTGGCTAACCTGGCAGCATGGATAACCTCTTCTTTCGTTGCACCTGGTTTAGCATATTCAATGTTATATAAAATAGATTCATTGAATAAAACGGTATCCTGAGGAACAATTCCAACAGCTTGTCGCAAACTGGCCTGGGTTACTTGCGAGATATCCTGGTTATCATAAAGAATATGTCCATGACTGACATCATAAAAACGAAATAATAAACGGGCCAAGGTCGATTTACCCGATCCGGAGTGGCCAACGATTGCAAGCTTCTGTCCCAGTTGTACT
>Ga0316204_10010174_pt1 | contig 12222 bp, 11 predicted proteins | sample 6monrhotite_MG_2_FD_205661 | JGI IMG/M metagenome (GOLD analysis project Ga0316204, IMG submission 205661) | Microbial mat bacterial communities from mineral coupon in-situ incubated in ocean water Damariscotta River, Maine, United States -... | ecosystem: Environmental > Aquatic > Marine >...
AACTCGCCGCCGCAATCATCACCGGCACAATCGCCAGCCCGTCGAGTCCATCGGTCAGATTTACCGCATTGGAGGAAAAGGCGATGACCAGTGTCCCGAAAACCATGAACAGGCCGAAGCCCAACGGGATGAGCAGATCCTTGAAGAATGGAATTGCAATGGACGTTGCGTAGCCATCAGGCGTTCCCGGGGATTGCCCGAGAAGATGGGTCATCCACCAGACGGCGAGGCCGCCAATGATGAATTGCAAGACCAGCTTGGCGCGGCTCGACAGGCCTGCGGTCGAGCGCTGGGTGACTTTACGATAATCATCGACAAAGCCGATGGCGCCATAGCCGACGGTAACGAACATCACCACCCAGAGATAGGAATTGGATAGATCACCCCAGAGCAGTGTGCCCACCACGATGCCGAGCAGGATCAGAAATCCGCCCATGGTCGGCGTGCCGGCTTTTTCCACGATGTGGCGTTCCGGACCGTCCTCGCGGATCGGCTGCCCGTCGCGCTGCTTCTTTTTCAACCAACGAATAAAGGGGGCGCCACCGAAAATCGCGATGACGAGCGCTGTCATCAACGCGCCGCCTGTACGAAATGTGATGTAATTCAACAAATTGAAGATGGTGAAGTCTTCAGCATACGGTAGCAGCAGCCATTCCAGCATGGTAATTTATCCCTGTCCCCGAGCACCGAGATCGTCTTCGGCGAGCATTCGGGCGATTCTGTGAACACCCGATGCATTCGACCCTTTCACGAACACCACATCGCCCGGCGCGATGTATCCGGCGACCAGGTCAAGCAATTCATCCGCCGTGTCGGCATAGGCCGCGAGGCGGCCCAAAGGCAAATCATCCCGCAGCGGGATTGTGCCTTTTCCGGCCAGAAAGACGGCATCCGTGCGTGCCTTTTCCATCGGCTCCAGCAATGATTGGTGCAGCTTGCCCGCATCGGGCCCCAATTCCAGCATTTCGCCGAGAATGGCAATGCGACGACCGCCCGTCGGTTCTGTCGCGCCCAATATTGATAACCCTGACGCCATGGATGCCGGATTGGCGTTATAGCTGTCGTCGATGAGGGTAAAGGTGCCTGAACCGACCGATCGTTGAAGCATTGCGCCGCGGCCGGCGCCGGCTTGCAATTTCGCGAGCGCATCGGCGGTCGCTTCGGCATCGACACCCGCGGCGATAGCGGTGGCAAATATCGCCGCTGCATTCCAGGCCCAGTGCGCGCCCGGAGCCGCAACAGCAAAGCTGATTTCCTTGCCCAGGACATTGATGCGGCCCTTGCCGCCTGCCGGGCCGGTTTCATAATCGATGATCCGGACAGCGGCATTTTCTGCCCGGCCGAATTCCAGCATGAAGGCCGCCGCGCTGCTGCCGGCACAACCCATCAGTCTGGACGCGAATTCATCATCGGCAGGGAAAACGGCGACGCCATCCGGGTGCAAGCCTTCGAAGATCTCCGATTTGGCATCGGATATAGCTTCCATCGATCCGAGGTTTTCAAGATGGGCGGGCGCAATCTTAGTAATCAGCGCCACATGCGGCCTGACCAGCGTGGATAATTCGCGGATTTCGCCGGCGTGATTCATGCCCATTTCAAATACGGCGCGATCTACCGCCTTCGGCATCAAGGACAGTGTGAGCGGCACACCCCAATGATTATTATATGATTTCTGGGACGCATGGGCCGTCCCGACGCTGCGAAAAACCGCCGCCAAGGCTTCCTTGACGCTGGTTTTCCCAACGCTTCCCGTGACCGCAATACGGATAGCGTCCGAGCGATCCCGCGACGCGCGCGCGAGGCTGCGCAGTCCTTCAAGCGTATCGCCAACAACAAGCTTGTTGCCGGGGCCACAATCGGTCCGGGCGACCAGGGCTGCGGCCGCACCGCGCGCCATCGCATCGGGAACAAATTCATGGCCGTCCCGCTGATCCTGCAGCGCGATAAACAAATCGCCGGGTTTCAGGCTTCGCGTGTCGATGGACACGCCCGATGCCGTCCAATCTGTCTGACCGTCCAATGCGCCTGACGTTGCTGCGGCAGCTTCACCTGAAGTCCAAAGCGGCTCCGTCATCGTCCGCCTCCCAGTTCCGCGACCGCTTTGCGCGCTTCTTCCCGATCATCGAAAGGATGAATGACCGAACCGATTTTCTGTCCGGTCTCGTGCCCTTTTCCGGCCAGAAGTAGCGTATCTCCCGCTTTCATCTGCCCCAGGGCGGCTCGAATAGCCTGACCGCGGTCTGCGATTTCCTCGGCCCCGATGGCGCCCTCAAGGATTTTCGCGCGAATGTTCGCACCCTCTTCCGACCGCGGATTATCATCGGTGATGATGACGCGATCCGCGAGGCGCATGGCAATCTCGCCCATCGGTTTGCGCTTTGTGGGATCGCGATCACCGCCACATCCGAAGACGATAAATATTTTCCCGCGGGTGTGGGGCCGGGCGGCACGGATCAATTTATCCAGCCCGTCCGGCGTATGTGCATAATCCACCAGAACCGGCGAGCCGTCCGGCGTGTGCGCGGCCAGCTCCAGTCGTCCCGGCACGCCTTTGAGCTTGCCCATCGCCGCAATAGCAGCGTCCTCTTCCAAACCCGAATAGGCGGCCAGCGCTGCGGCGCCAATGGCATTCGCCACCTGAAACTCACCGACCAGCGGTAATTCAATCCGCCGGGTTTTTCCGTCCACTTCCAGATTGAGCATCTGGCTGGCGGCATTCGGAACAATCTCGCGAATGCGCCAGTCACGGCCGCGCCATCCGACCTGAATGACGTTCAGACCCCGTGCCTCGCATTTGGAGACAACTTGCTCACCCCAATCGGAATCGACATTGATGACCGCTGGAGATCCCGGTGCCGCCAGCTCGAGAAACAGCTTCATCTTGCTGGCGAAGTAATCGTCGAAATCGGGATGATAATCGAGATGATCCTGGGTCAGATTGGTAAAACCGGTCAGCGTGACACGTACGCCGTCCATACGTTTCTGTTTCAATCCGTGACTTGAGGCTTCCATGGCCAGATGGGTGCAGCCATCGGTGGCCAGATCATTCAGCGCCTTGTGAACAGCTGCCGCATCCGGCGTGGTGTATCCGGTTTCAACCCAGCTATCGCCGCGCGCCACGCCCAGCGTACCCAGGCTGGCGCCATCGATGCCGGCCCCGCGCCAGATCTGACGCAGGAAATCAACGGTCGAACTCTTGCCATTTGTGCCGGTGACAGCCGCAATTGTGGCCGGTTGACGCGGATAAAATTGCGCGGCAATTGCCGCAAAGCGCGCCGCTGGGTCGGTATCGAATATGGTCGGCACCGCGCCTGTATCAACGCCCGGTTCAGTCAGGATAGCGGCGGCGCCGGCCTTTATGGCCTGTGGAATGAAATCGCGCCCGTGAACAGTCAGCCCCGGCAGCGCCGCAAAGAGAAAACCGGGCTCGACGGCCCGGCTGTCGAGTGTCAGCCCGATGATTTCGATGTCGGGCCCGGACAAGCTGACCGGCGATATCAATTCGGAGAGTTTCACTCGTTCGGTCTCACCACTGGTTCAGGATCAGGCGTTAGAGCTGCGCGCACCAATGCCGAGCGGGTCAACGGGTCGTGTTCCTGTTGGACGCCCAGAATCGATGCAATTCGGGTTATGATTTCGCCCGCTGCGGGGGCTGCCGTCCACCCGGCGGTTGCATATCCGTATGTTGAGGCGTTGCCTTGCGGTTCGTCGAGCAGGACCAGCACGACATATTGCGGATCATCATACGGGAATACCGCCGAGAAGGAGGAGATGAGCCGGTCCTCATCATAACCGCCTCGGCCGGGCTTTTCCGCCGTTCCGGTTTTACCCGCGACGCGGAAGCCGGGCGAATTCGCGCGGCCGCCGGTGCCATTCTCCACGACTTCCCGCATCAGATCGAGCACGCCTTGTGCGACTTCAGGCGCCAGTACGCGTTCACCGGTGACGGTTTCGCCGCGGCGGACCGGGCGCAGGGTTGGCCGTACATACACGCCGCCATTTGCGATGGCCGCGAAGGCCGAAGCGACAGCCAGCGGGCTGACAGCGATGCCATGCCCATAGGATATGGTCGCGGTTTCAGTCGGGCCCCAGCGTTGCGGGAGAAGCGGTGTTGCACTTTCGGCCAGCTCGATCGGGGCCCGCTCCAGCAATCGCAAGCGTTGCAGCAAATCTCGCTGCGCATCGGCCCCCGCCTCGAGGGCAATCCGTGAAGATCCGATATTCGAGGAGTGAGTAAATACCTCTTCGAGCGTCAGGGCGCGATTTTCGGCATGAAAATCCTGAATCGTATAACCGCCAATCTGAAGCGGCGCTGTCGCATCAAAGGTCTGACCGGGTGACGCAATGCCGGTTTCCAGTGCCAGCGCCACAGTAAAGGCCTTGAAGGTCGAACCCATTTCATAGCGCGCCTGTAGCGCCCGATCGAGGCGCTCGTCCGGGCTCGCGCTTCCGGCATGATTGGGATCGAAATCAGGCAAGGAGACGAGGCTGAGCACTTCACCGGTTCTGACATCCATGACGATGCCGGTTGCCGCAATCGCTTGAAATTCCGCCATATACCGGCGCAAGACTTCATCGACGTGAAACTGAACGCCCATGTCTATCGACAGCGCTACAGGCCGGCCGCCATCATTGGCGAGGGCTGAATTGAACGCCTGCTCCGCACCTGCCAGACCGAGCATGTCACGATTGGTGTGACCAACGGCATGAGCTGCGAGACGCCCGCGCGGATAAACCCGCCGTGGCTCGGTGCGAAATTCCAGACCGGGCATTCCAAGAGAAAAGACTGCCTGCCTCTGGCGCGGGGTGAGATTACGCTGAACCCAGACAAACCGCCGACGCGAGGACAGGGATGCGGTCAGCTCGTCGACATCCTGATCCGGCAAAACGGTGACCAGCGCTTCGGCGGTCTCGCGGGCATCCCAGACCAGATGTGGGTCGGCAAAAAGCGACCAGGTTTCAAGACTGGTCGCCAGCACCTGCCCATTGCGATCTACAAGATCACCGCGGGGCGTTTCAGCCAGCGCCGGAATGGCGGCAACGGCTTCTCCGCCGGAAAAGGCAAGCTCTATCGCGCGAAAAGCCAATGCGCCGAAGGCAAATACAAGCGTGAACCCAATCACCGCCATGCGCCGACGTGCATCCTCGACAATGGAGGCATCTTCATTTTCGATACGCAGCACACGGGTGAGGTTATCGGGCGCAGCTTCGGCAAGTGGCGCGCTTGATGCGTAGGTCTCCAGACGCCGCCGTGGCTTTTTCTTGCGCCAGAATTCAAGCATTACTGACCCCCGGCCGGACGAATATCAGCCGCTTCTGCCTCCAATCCGCTAACCGCGAGGGTGTTTTGGGGTTCGATCAGTAGCGGAAGATCGGACATTGCCACTTCGCGGCGCGGGTCAAGCGGTTCAAAACCCAGATATTGCCGCGCCAGTGCGCGCAACCGGTCCGGGTCTTCCAGATGTGCAATGTCAACATTTAGCACGTTGATCTGGCGACGCTCCTCGGCGAGACCGGCGCGCATTTCTGTTAATCTTTGCTGCGCTTCCTGTGCTTCGGTTTTGGCGATGTACAACGCCACAGCAAGGACGGATGCGACGATGAAAGCGAGCACGTTGAGAGCGCGTATCATGATGTGGCCTCCAGCCGTGTGAGCGACGGCGCGTTGGGAAAGAGTGATATATCGATGGGCCAGGCCGGCGCTTCGGTGCGGATAGCCGCACGCAGGTGGGCCGAACGGGCGCGGGGATTAACGTTAATCTCTTCGGGCGAAGCCTCGATTGCTTTCCGGGACAAGAGTCGGAAGGACGGCTCCGGCCCGACTTCAATCTCCGGCATGTGACGCGACCCGCCGGCATTCATTCCGGCCCGCGCTCTGAGGAAGGTCTTGACGATACGGTCTTCCAGCGAATGGAAGGTGACAATCACCAGACGCCCCATCGGCGCGAGCAATTGCTCGGCGGCGCTCAAAGCGCGCACCAACTCGCCCAGCTCGTCATTGACGAAAATGCGGATCGCCTGAAAGACGCGGGTTGCAGGATGGGTACGACTTGGCTTTCCGCCAATCGCCTTGGCCACAATATCCGCCAGATGATCGGTCGTGGTGAAAGGGTTTTCGGCGCGCTCGCGAATGATGGCGGACGCCACACGGCGCGATTTTCTCTCTTCGCCATATATATAGAAAATATCGGCGAGTTCTTTTTCAGATAATTGTGCAATGGCATCGGCGGCGCTCGGCCCCTTGCCGCTCATCCGCATGTCCAGCGGACCGGGGCGCGAAAACGAAAAGCCGCGCTCGGCCTGATCAAGCTGCATGGATGAAACGCCCAGATCGAGCACAATTCCCTCGACCTGAACACCGCCGGCGTCGGCGACGACATCCCGCATCGCAGAAAACGGCGCTTCGACCAGCACAAATCGTCCGCCGGATGCGCGCTTGAGGTCCTCGCCAACCGGACGGACATTTGGATCACGATCAATGCCGAGCACCCGGCATTCAGCCGCCGACAATATGGCGCGCGTATAGCCGCCCGCGCCAAACGTGCCATCAATATATAATGCGTTGTCGCGGGGGCTGAGCGCGGTCAGAACTTCATCGAGCAGGACGGGCACATGATTCATGATGCCCCCTCCACTACGCGTGGCGGGCGGCGCAGTTTGAGCTTGTTTTCCTTGGCGAAGGCGCGCGCCGTTGTCGCGCGCTTTTCGTAGCTTTCGGGATTCCAGATTTCGAAACGCCGGCCGAGACCGACAAAAGTTGCCCTCGTGCTGACGCCGGCATGTTCGGCCAGATCTTTCGGCAGGGTGATGCGTCCATTGGCATCGAATGAAAGCGTGCGCGCAGCGCCGAAAATGGATTGTTCCAGCGCCTGGCGGGCATCGTCATAGGGGTCCATCGCCTCGACCATGTCGAGATAGTCATCCATGAGCGCCTGGCCGCCGCCTTCGAGCCACGGGCCGTCGAAACTGGGCCAGACGTAAATGCCGTCGAAAGGTCCACCTGTCACATTCGAACGGAATCCGGCCGGAACCGACACGCGGCCCTTGGCATCTATTCCATTTGTGGCGGTGGATACGAACACCAGATATCTCCCCTGCCCGCAAGCGCAATTGCGGTTAACAATGGGATAACATGGGATTTCATGGGAAACAATGGAGAAAGCCTCTTTTTCGCCATTTTTTTGGCCTGCAACGAAGTATTCGCATCCTTTGCTGCAACGCAACAAAAGAACAGATTGAGAACACATCTGTGGATTAGTGTTGATAAGTGTGGATAAAGTGATCAGGCGGCCTGTAAGCCGGGTTCTGTGTCATTCACCCCGTTACCGGAGGAATGCGACGACCATTCATCTGCGACACGCTTTGCAACGTGCCTGGCGCGACCTACCCGGATGGCACAGTAAGGCGTGCGTGCGGTTTAACCCGCGTCCATCCCTATTCGGTCTTGCTCCAGGTGGGGCTTGCCGTGCCCCCTTCCTTACGGTCGGGGCGGTGCGCTCTTACCGCACCGTTTCACCCTTACCCGTTTTCGCCGAAGCGATGGCGGGCGGTCTGTTCTCTGTGGCGCTATCCCTGGGGTCACCCCCGCCGGGCATTACCCGGCACCTTGCCTTTCCGGAGCCCGGACTTTCCTCCCTTGCGCCCTTTCGGGACATGCAAGAGCGGCCGCCCAGCCGCCTGATCGCGATCTATGTGGTTGTTTTTGGGTGGCGGGTCAAGCGGGTGTATTTGCACCGGCAATGGTCGCAATCAGCCCGGCGGTTTCCGCATCCAGCTGGCCATCAACAAGGCCTGGCCGGAATCGCCGCTGGAAGGCTTCAATCGTTGCCGCCTCGCCAGCTGCAAATCCATATCCCATTTTTGCGAGTTGTTTGATCGCATCGCCGTGCGCGGCCGACCCCGCCGTCCAGATTGAACACCCGGCTTCCGCCAGTTGTCGCCAGGGAAATTTCTCGCCCGGATCTTGCTTTCTACCTGGTGCAATATCGGAATGCCCCACGACCCGGTGCGCCGGAACATCATGGCGTTTCATAATTTCATTCGTTAACGAAATAACTGCGTCAATTTGCGTTTGTGGATAGTCTGGCAGGCCGAAATCATGGCCACCATTGACGATTTCGACACCTATTGAAATCGAATTGATGTCGGTTTCGCCGGCCCATTCAGATACACCGGCATGCCAGGCGCGCTTGTGCTCATCGACCAATCGGAAAACGCGTCCGTCTTCCTCGACCATATAATGCGCACTGACCCTGGCATCAGGATCTCGCATTCGGTCCAGCGCCGCCTGCCCCGTCGCCATGCCGGTATAGTGCAATACGATCAAGCTGACCGGTTTGGCGCGTTCGTTGAAATTCGGGGATGGCGCATCAATGAAGTTCAAAGCGATTCCTCACGAACCGGTGGGGCTTTCGGTAATTGCTTATTCGGTCGCGATGCGACGATCCCGGCACCGATCAGAGTCAGAACACCACCGACAGCCAGTCTCCATCCGAAGGGATCGCCGGTCAATAATATGCCGGAGATCACCCCGATCAGGGGAGCGAGCAAGGTCAGCGGCGCCACCAGCGTTGTCTCGTATTTCTGAAGGACATAATAGAAAATACCGTGCCCATAAACATTCACGAGGATCACAGTAAAAGCGAGCGCGGCGAGGAATAGCCAACCACCCGACATGACCGCTTCGGCCTGACCGGTTTCAAATACCGCTGTGCCGAGAAATAAAACCGGTGTGGACAGCAAGCCGATCCAGGCCTGCAGGCGCATGGGTTTCATGTCGATCCGGCGGATGAGGATCATTGCGATCGACGCGACGAAAGCCGCGCCGAGCCCATAAAGCAGGCCGATGGCCAATGTCAGTTCTGCCGGATTTGCGACCACCAGCACAACGCCCGCAATCGCCAATGCCGTGCCAAGCCCCCGTGCCCAACCGATTTTCTCCTTGAGCCAGACAACGGATAATAGAGTGACGAACGGCACGCCGCTTTGCAGGACGAGCGCCATGCCGGAGGGCGTCGCGGTCTCAAGCCCGATAAAGATCAAACCGTATTGCAGACACCCCATGCCCATGGCGACGACGACAAGGACGCCCCATTGTTTGGGAATGGGCCGCAGAAACGGGAATAATACCAGTGCCAGAGCGAGAAACCGCAGGAATGCGAATGCGATTGGCGGGACGCCGTCAAACCCGGCCTGCCAGCCGGGTACGCCTGTGATCGCAAATTTGGCGACCACAAAATTGAGGCCCCAGAAGAGGCAGACAGCAAGGAAAGCTATAAAATCACGTGGGCTCATGAATGCGGACTAGACCGCATCCAAAAATTCACCAAGTGACGACATGTTTCGAAATCAGCGCGCGGCGTCGTCGTTGCCGTCGACCGTCCAACCAGACGGGCCATGCCGGGCGACAAGCACGGTGATTCCGTCTTCATCGGTTTCTGCGGCGGTCCGGTTACGGCCACGCACTTTCCGCCACAACCACCAAGCGCCTCCGGCCACCATGGCGGCACCGACAACAACGAGCGCTGCGGCCGCGAAAATGGCGGCAAACATCAGGATGAGCCCGGCAAAAGCGACGGCCAGTACGGCGGCAATCAGCGTGCGCAACCAGTTTCCGGCCGTATGCGGAAAACGGAATGTTTGAGTCTGGGTCATATCTGCCCCTTTCGGCACACGAAAACGAATAAACGTCTTGTTTACAACTTTGGGGCCAATGCGCCCGACGTCAATAACCCTCGTCGGATTTATGAGGGGGATTCAGCGGCCCGTTCGTCCCGTATAGTGGCATAGGCTTCGTTGATCGCCGCCATTTTTTCTACCGCAAGCCGTTGTAATTCAGCGGGAACTCCCCGCGCCATCAATGCGTCGGGATGATTTCGCGCCGCCATGCGTCGATAGGCGCGTTTCAATTCTTCGTCATCTGCATCCGGGTCGACATCCAGAATGACATAGGGATCACTGGCATCGACCAGGCCGTGCGACATCCGCATCCGGCGAAATTCCCGGGCCGAGAATCCGAAAATATCCGCCACCGATTGCAGGAATGACAACTCGTCAGCCGTGATTACACCATCGGCTTTGGCGATGTGAAACAGGCCATCAATGACATCTTCCAGCACTGCCGGATGCGCTTTGAAACGGCGCGCCAGACGCCGTGCATATCCGTCATAACCAAGCGTGGTTTCCTTCGCCAGATTGAAGACGCGAGACAAAATGTCCTGTGCTTCGGCAGGAGCCTGAAACACTTGCTGGAAGGCCGCAATCTCATTGCGGGTCACAACACCATCGGCTTTGGCCATCTTTGCGCCCAGCCCGATAAGCGCGATGGCGAAATCGGCGTCATCGACGCGGTGGCCGGGGCCGCAATCCTCTCCCTCGCAATCATAGGGATCGGGCTCGCCCGTAATGAAGTCAGTCAGCTTGCGCCAGAATCCCATGAGTCTAGTCTCCGCGCCTCCATGTAACGCCGGTGGCAGAGGAATAGAAGGCGTGTCAGGCACCTGGGAATTCTGGATTGATCGCGGCGGCACATTTACCGACGTGATTGCGCGGCAGCCGGATGGCCGGCTGACGGCCCGAAAACTGTTGTCGGAAAGCCCGGACTATGCGGATGCGGCATCGGAAGGCGTGCGGCGGATGCTGGGGCTGACATCCAGTGATCCCATTCCTGACAAAGTCGTGACCGCTGTCAAAATGGGCACGACGGTTGCCACAAATGCCTTGCTGGAACGCAAGGGTGCTAAAACCTGTTTTGTGATTACTAAGGGGTTTGAGGACTTGCTGGTCATTGGTGATCAGACCCGACCGGACATTTTCGCAATGGCGATTGACCGGCCCGCGCCCTTGCATCACCTGGTGGTGCCTGTGAGCGCCCGCATGGACTGGTGCGGCGATACACTGACGCCCGTGGACGATGTCGCCGTGCGTGACGCCCTGAAACAAGCGCGGCTGGACGGCGCCGAGACCTGCGCCATTGCCCTGATGCACGCCTATGCGGACGGGACTCATGAGAAACGTATAGCGGAACTGGCCCGCGAGATCGGCTTTGAAACCGTAATCTGTTCAAGCGATGCAAGCCCGCTGGTCAAAATCGTTCCGCGTGCCTCAACCGCCGTTCTGGATGCCTATCTGACACCGGTACTCCAGGATTATGCCGGACGGGTTGCCGGGCGGCTCGACGGCGCACCGCTTTATTTTATGCAATCCTCGGGCGGTTTGACATCTGCCGATAATTTTGCGGCGCGCGACGCGGTGTTGTCCGGTCCGGCAGGCGGTGTTGTTGGCATGGCGCGCACCGCCACCGCCGCCGGCTATTCCAGGGTAATCGGGTTTGATATGGGCGGTACGTCGACGGATGTTTCGCGCTTTGACGGCGATCGATACGCTCGCGTCGGTGAAGCCGTCATCGCCGGACAGCGCCTGCGCGCGCCGATGATGGCGGTTCATACCGTCGCAGCGGGTGGCGGATCTGTTCTGGCCTTTGACGGCGAGCGGGCCCGGGTCGGCCCGGATAGCGCCGGAGCCATGCCGGGGCCGGCCGGCTACGGGCGCAAGGGGCCACCAACCGTCACAGACGCGAATATCGTTCTCGGCCGTATTCAGGCCGATCATTTTCCGAAAACATTCGGGACCAAGAGTACAGCGCCGCTGGATGTCGACGCCAGCCAGCGCGCCCTGTCGATACTGGCGCGGGATATGGGCCTGCCGTCAAAGGAAGCCGCTGCAGAAGGTTTTTTTGCGGTTGCGATCGAAAATATGGCGCAAGCCATCAAACAGATCTCCATCGGGGAAGGTGTCGATCCCGCACAATATGCATTGTCAGGATTTGGCGGCGCGGGCGGGCAGCATGCCTGCAAGGTGGCCGAAGCCATCGGCGTCAGGACTGTCCTCATCCACCCTTATGCCGGCTTGCTTTCGGCGCTTGGCATTGGCCTTGCCGAATTGCGCGAAACCCGCGAGGCAGCCATCGAGGACGGGTTTGAAACCGCTTTTGTATACGCAACAGAGCGCGCAAAACTTCTTGGCAGCGACGCCCGGGACGAATTGGAAAAACAGGGCGCGCAAATATCGGGTATCCGGACAAATCTGGAAATCCGTCTTCGTGTCAAAGGGTCCGACGCGGCGATACCGGTTGCGCTTGGCGATCAGGTTACAGTGCTTCAAGATTTCAAAAGCGCGCATGAGCGGTTGTTCGGCTTCATCCCGGACGACGCGCTGGTCATT
>Ga0316204_10010176_pt1 | contig 12220 bp, 8 predicted proteins | sample 6monrhotite_MG_2_FD_205661 | JGI IMG/M metagenome (GOLD analysis project Ga0316204, IMG submission 205661) | Microbial mat bacterial communities from mineral coupon in-situ incubated in ocean water Damariscotta River, Maine, United States -... | ecosystem: Environmental > Aquatic > Marine >...
AACCGTGTGACGCGGTTGTTCATTGTCGGAATGGGTATGGCCTTATTGGGGGCTGTGACGCTCATGGGGGACAGTTTGCAGGTGTCGCATCAGAGTTTTATCGGCGATCTTCTGGGCGTGGCGACGGCGGTGTTTTACGCCAGCTATATTCTCGCCATCGGTCGTTTGCGCGCTCGTCTCGCCACCCGGATCATTATGTTTTGGAGCACCTTGTTTTGCGCCGCGTTCCTGCTGCCACTGATGTGGATATCGGGCGAAGGCATGGTGCCGATAAGTGCGTACGGCTGGTGGAACTTGATCGGATTGGCGCTGGTCGCACAAGTGTTCGGGCAGGGACTGATCGCCTATGCCCTGGCACATCTTCCTGCAGCTTTTTCTTCGGTTAGTTTATTGTTTCAGCCTGTGGTCGCAGCCCTGGCGGCATGGGCGATTTTTGGCGAAGCTTTGGGGCCGCTGCAAGGGTTGGGCGCGTTGGTGGTGCTGGTGGGGGTGGTGCTGGCACGTCATGCAGGCGCGAAGAAAATGCCGCAACGGGCGTAGGCGGTTAAAGCGCCGGGCCTTGGGCGACTTTCATATTGGGCAGGTCAAAACTTTCATCGTCAAGGACCTCGTCCGCATCGACATTCCCGCTTGCGGCCATATTGGCGCTGGCGCGTTGGAAAACGGCGTCATCGCGGGCCGGGACAATGGTTTTCGCAATGACAACGGCGTTTGGACTATCCAAGCGGCGCTCAAGGGCATCAAGTTCCGCCAGTTGAACATCCTTACTGCAGATGGCTTCACCATTGAGCGCACGGAACATGGCGCAATCACGATCTGCAACGGCCGAAATAGCATGGTCTGTGACGGATTTTCCGGTTGTGACGTAACTAAGTCCGTCCAGGGCAAAGGACGCCGCTTGAAGTGCGGGCGGTATCGCCACGATGCAACCGGAAAGGCCGTTGGCCAGCAACAGCGTGGCGGCAACCTTCAGAGCCGTGGTCCGTGATTTGTCGGGCATGCCTTTTATGATCGTGTTCATGGCAGCACTTAGCCTTTACTTGCGTAATATTGATTAGAATTGGCATGATTTGGTATAGTATTATGTATCTCACCATTAATTATTTTTTAATGTGATGAATGTCACAGTATGAACAATATCTATATTTTAATTTTTCATAAAATTTTATACAATTACTTCGCATTCAAGGTTGATAGCTTTTTAGCGGCTTTCGATAGACACAAAAAAACAGGCCCGCCCGTTGTGCACCGTTTGGTGCGAGGGCAGGCCATGTTTCATGGTGGCGTGGCGCTAAGGGTTACTTTGAGAGAGGCTGTCGCGGAGCGGTCGGCTGCATCATAGCGCGCGGCATCGGGTAGGGGGGCGGGCCATAGCCGTAAGGTGTGGGGCCATTGTAGCCGTTATAGCCGTTATAGCCGTTATAGCCGTTATAGCCGTTATAGCCATTATAGCCATTATAGCCGTTGCCATAGGCACCGGTATTTGCCCCGGTATTCACACGGGAATTCGCATGGCTGGCGAAATTCATATTGAAATTGCCGTTGCCATGTCCATACCCGTCACCATTGCCATAACCGTAACCGCTATAGCCCGGATGGCTGTAAGGGCCGAACGGGGGCAGGGGGTGCGCTTTCTGGCCTGTTGCTTGAAGAGCCGCGGCTTGGGTTTGCTGCGGGTTTTGTGCCATGCCAACAGGTCCACCATACTGTGGCCCGCTATACTGAGGCGCACCATTGGGGGTGGGGGCAAAGGCAGGTGGGTTTTGCTGTGGCATGCTGGCACCATTGCCTGGTATCGCGCCGGGCATCGCACCGGGCATCATGGGGTGCTGCATGTACGTTGGCATGTTGGACACCGCCGCCGCCGGAGGTGTCGTCGGCGCAGAAACTGCAGACGTTGGGGCGGCATCGCTGGCTGGCGTCGTCAGGGCTGCGGTTGTCGTGCTGACGGTGTCGGTGCTTGCGAAACCCAAAGACGATTGGACGCCGGGTTGTTGTGCGTAGCCATAGGCTGCGAGCGCCAAAATTACACCTGCAGCGATGTAGCCGGGTTCTTTGAAAATGCTCGGTTTATTGGTGTTTGCAGGGGCTTCGGGCTTTGGGGTGGCCACTGCAGCAGGGGCCGCGGCCGTTGGTTTGGTTTGCGTTTTGAGCCCCGTTTTAGGTGGTGCCTTGAGAGTGGCGCTGGGCTTGGCGTCCGCTTTTTTTGCCGTAGATTTTTTCGCAGTAGGTTTTTTCGCGGGAGTCTTGGCTTTGGCTTTCACGACTTTCGCCTTCGTTTGTGCTTTCGGGGCTGCCTTGGCAGTCTCAGCTTGTACGGGTTTCGCTTTCGGGGCTTCCGCCTTCGGGGGCTCCGGTTGTGCGGTCGCGGGCGGCGTGGAGGTGGTTTTGGTGTTGTCGGTCGTCATGTTGATAACCTCTGGTTTTGCGGGATGGGGTTTTAAGGAAGCGGCCTCGCCGGGCGCTGCTGTAGGCGCGGGCGGCATATAGCTAACCTCGTCGCTTCCGATGAGTTCTTTGGCGGCAGAAATGGTGTGCTCTGCACGCCCGTCACTGAAGCCGGATACGGTGCTGAGTTGAAGAACGTCAGCCCGGGCAACATCATCAATGGTGATGTATCCGGCCTTTGTGAGGCGCTCGGCAGCAGCTTTGCCAACACCTTGGATGTCTATCAGGTTCGATTTTTCCATCTGTGCCTCGTCATCACTTCAAAATATAAACAAAGACGGCTGACGATAGCGTCAGCTCACACGGTTGGGTCGCAGATTAGCAGATTTTAAGTGACGACCACACCGGATTGCATCAGCAACCCGGTGTGGTGTCGTCAGCTTATTGACCGGCGACAGGTGCCGGTGCCGGAGCGGGCATCGGGTAACCCCGTTGGCCATAAGGACCATAAGGTGGGTACGGTGCATAAGCCTGTGCGGGAGGCGCAAAACGAGGCGCGTTCGGCGCGTAGCCTTGAGCTTGGCCCTGCTGCGGCGCTTTCGGTGCGCCGTAGCCTTGCGGAGCATAACCGTACGGAGCGTAGCCATAAGGTGCAGCGCCATTGTAGCTATTGTAGCCATTATATCCGTTGTAGCCGTTATTGCCGTTCCAGCCATTGTTGCCGGCGCCATTGCCATTGCCATAGCCGTTGCCAGCGCCATTGCCGTTACCGGACATGGAGAAGTTAAAGGCTCCGTCGCCGTTACCGCCGCCATTGCCGTTGCCCCAGCCATTGCCATTGTTGTAGCCGTTGCCGTTACCGTTGTTCCAACCCCAGAATGCCTGAGCGGACGTAGCGGATAAAGCGGCGATGCCGATGATCCCGGCGAGCGCGATGGTTTTGATGCTCTTCATAACGTGTTCCTCCGTTGTTGCCGCCAAAATGGCAGCGTTGATCCCTCTTGGCGGCCCAGTTTGGGGCGTCAAGTGCATTACATTATGCTTCTGGGGGGTGGTGTTTTTATGGGGCTCTTAATTGGCCGGGCGCTTTTATTAGCTACCACTTGTTTAGAATAATCTAATACACTCGTCAATGTATATTATTGCGCAGAACTTCAACTTAATGGGACGTTGTGCGGTGGGGTCGTGGTAACTGATTGGAATCACACGCGCAGAGCATTGTTATGCGCTATATGTAAAAACGATAATTTATCCTGGGTATATCAAAACTGAACCAGGGCGTGTTAACGCCCAACCAAACCAGATGTGCTCAAGCGTCATCACGTTTCGCGGCTTGCGACAATGTCGAGGAAACGGTTTTGATGATCTCGTCAACCTGGAACGGCTTGGTGATGTATCCCTCAAAACCGGCCTGCAGGGCACGTTCAATGTCGTGCTTCATGGCATTGGCTGAAATCGCAATGACCGGGGTATTGCTCAAGTGCTCGGATGATTGAATTTGTTTCAGGGCTTCAAGGCCGTTCATGCCCGGCAGGTTGATATCCATCAAAATCAAGTCGGGCCGTTCACGTTCTGCCATTGCGAGACCGATTTCTGCGTTGTGTGCAGCGATCATGCGAACATCTTCAATCGTGTTGAAAATCATCTCCATCAATTGAAGGTTCGCAGGGTTATCCTCTACATAAAGAACGGTACTCTGGACGCTAGTGGGTATAACCTGTGTTTGTTCGCCTGCGGGGAGCTGTGCGTCTTTGTGAACGGTTTGTGGTTGGGTAGAAGCAAGTTTGAATTCGACCCAGAAATCAGATCCCTTTCCCTCGCGACTGGTAAACCCGATGGTTCCACCCATCAGTTCCGTCAGTGTCTTCGTGATGGTGAGGCCAATGCCGGTGCCTTCAACCGCACCGTTTTCTGCGCCAAGACGGTGGAACGGTACAAACAATTCGGGTTGTAGACGTTTGGGGATGCCCATGCCGGTGTCGGATACGGTAAAGTGCATACGCCGATCAGCAGTGCGGGCACATGTTAGGGTTACATCGCCCCCATCGCGGTTGTACTTGACGGCGTTGCTCAGAAAATTCAACAGCACTTGGCGGAAGCGGTTTTGATCGACCATGATTGCGCACGGTTCACCGCAAGTGCTGCAATTGATGGAGCGATCAACCATCAAGTTCACATTGCGTTTTTTCGCCATATCATCAATCAAAGCCAGGGCCTCGGACACAGTTGCCCAAGGCATGACCTCTTCGATGGATAGGGACAGCTTGCCGGCTTCGATTTTAGCCAAATCCAATATGTCGTCGATCAGTGCGAGGAGATGCTTCCCTCCCTTACCGATCTGCTGCACCATCTCCACTTGAGTCTTTGTTAACGGATGGATGCGATCCATTTCCAGAAGTTGGCTGAAACCGCTGATGGCGTTCAGTGGTGTGCGCAATTCATGGCTCATGGATGATAAGAATTCGGATTTGGCACGATTGGCGACATCGGCCTGTTCCTTCGCATGGCGCAGTTCAGCCTCAACCTTTTTGCGTTCACCAATGTTGCGGAAGAAACCAAAGTGACAATTGCGCCCTTTGTAGTTTACGTAGTTTAAGGAGATTTCTACCGGGATGATCTCTCCCCCTTTTACACGGTGAAGGGTTTCGATCATGGACGTGGGGCTCATTTTAACGTCTTCGATATGTTTCGAAGTTGTAGATGCATCGAAATTGGGGTCCCAATCGGGAATGCGCCACGTCAAAATTTCTTCTTTGGGCGCGCCGAAGTGTTTTATTGCGGCTTCGTTGACATAGGCCATACGCCCGCCATCGTCGTCATCAATGAGAAAAATAGGATCGCCCGAACGTTCCGTCATCACGCGATAGAGTTCCAGGTCTGCCGTGCGGTCTTCCACACGCTGTTCCAGGTCTTGCTGTATCTCCAGCAATGCATGGTGATTATCGGCTAAGGCCTGAGACATGCCTTTGAAGTTACGGCCGAGAGACTGGATTTCAAGAAGCTCAAAATCATCAATGATGAATTCATCCGGCTTATCCAAACGATCGACAACCCCAGAAAACGCCCGGTTCAGACGTAACAGTGGCAGTGTAATTTGGCGGCTCAGCCAGTGACCACTCAGTTGGGCCAGCAGCGCGATGACAAAGGCTGATATCAGGCTAATCAGAACCTTTTGCTGCAAGGTGGCATAAAAAGGCATCAGGGGCGATTCAACGATCACCGACCAGCCGCTATCACCTATGGTGCGTTGCTGAACATAATATGATGCCGCCCAGCGTTGTGCCGCGGAATTGGCATCGGTTGGGACCCAGCGATGGCCGCCAGACCCATCCGACTCAGTCATACCACCACGCAGAGTGGCGTAGTCTGACCCGGCGGTTATGTTTTTCATGTTGCTGGAGATCACTTTGCCGTCGGCACCCAACAGGACCATATGCAGGTGCTCGTCCGGCGCTATGTCCATCAGCATATTGTCCATGGCAGAGGCCTTGATTGCGGCGAACAGCACGCCTGTGCCGCCGACTTGGGTATTCAAGGTTCGGACATTGCCGACTACCGGAGCCGCAAACACGATCATCACTTGATTGAAGATTTTACCTTGGACTTTGTTGTAAACAGGCTTATGCGTTTTTTGTATGGTCTGGAACCATGGGCGTTCTGAAAAGGTTAGAGGCTTGAGTGGGATACCCTCAGCCTGTTCTGTCGTCATCAGAAGTCGGCCATCACCACCAACCAAACGCAGGCCGCTAATGATTTGCTGTTTATCATTGGCCAACAGCAAGGAACTGTTCAACTGGGAAGCGGTTACCTGGTCTGGGGATTGGTTAATATGACGGGCCAAACGCGCGATACGGTTGAGATTTTCGTCCAGCCATCTTTCTACGATGCTGGTGACTTCGCTGCTGCGCTGGCTCACACCTTGCTTGAGGCGCCCCTCGATCTGAGCCACGTCATGCTGGGCCGTCAAAATTGCGACCACCAATGCCGTTAAAAAGGCAAATGCAACCAGCAGGTTGCTTTGCAGATGCTGGACGGTCCGCACGGCATAGTTTTGGCCCAAGCCAAACCAGCGATGTAGCGGTACGAAATAAAGAATAAAGGTTGCGACTAAGGCGTTGAAGGTGTCGTTCACCGCTTGCTTGAACGCAATTACGACAGCGCCCGAAGCGGGCATCCCTATGACAAAATGGTATATGGAAAAAACAAGCCCCAACCCCAGCACCAGCCAGTAACCAATGACCCACGATGGTAAATTGCGTGGAGTGTCGCTACGTTTGAGATGCAACACGGTACCGACGGCAGCTATCTGCACCACAGACAGCACTATAAAATAGGGGTGACCCCACAAGTCGTAGGTCGGAGAACTCGTGACCAGTGCAACCAGCACGGCGGGCGGGGTGCCGAACAGGCGCAAGGCGATGAAGGCAGCTATGTTGCCCAACAAGAAATCAACGCCGAAGAACATAGGGATTGGCGTTGCCGTAAGTGTTGCACCAACTGCCGCAAGAAGGGCAATTGAGAACGCATTACGAAGATTCCATTGCATACAAACATCCCTATTCATTCATATGTCATAAATGCTTGTGTTCTGCATGAGACACAAATGCGCAAGTTGACCTGCGATATCATGGCTGTGGGCCCATATTACGCTCCATTGAGGGGCGGATTTGATTTTATATTATGAGCCCTTTGATCATGCAGATATGGGCAGCATCTGCAACAAGCTCAGCGCTGCTTTTAATGAAAAGCAGGCACCTGCATCATGAAATGAGCGTTGATTTTATAGGGCCAGCCCGCAACATGATACCAAAAATGGATAAGCTGAGCAGCTGTATGCCTACAGGAACACGGTTTTGCTCTACGTATTTAGTATATGCGTTGTTTTTAAGGGGGGGGCTTAATGGTGCCGCCGGACAGAATCGAACTGTCGGCCTCACCCTTACCAAAGGGCTAGACGAATATAAAATACAGTAAAATCAATGCGTTGTTCGGGTGCTGTTGTGCCATTTTCCGAATAACGGGGATTAAAACAGATTAACGAGGGGTGGGTGCGGCACAGTTTTGGCACACATTATTCCCATAAAAAAGACCGGGCGAACCCGGTCTTCTAAATCTTATGACAAAAGTCGTGTTAACGAATTGCCCAGATTTCTGAGTAGCTACACTCATGAGCAGATTGCATTTATTTTGTTCTGTCGTCAATATGTAAACCAATGGTTTAACTGTTGTGGCGGGGTAAATTTAATGGTGTGGCGATTGGCTCTGGACATGGGAACGAATTCCCTTGGTTGGACAGCGTTTAGCCTCAATAATTCAGGGGAAATTATTGGGTTAACGGATGCTGGCGTCAGAATTTTTTCTGATGGCCGGGAACCTTCGTCGAAAGACCGTGTCGGTGAAAGTCTTGCAGTGGAACGGCGTCTGTCACGCGGTGCGCGCCGTAACAGGGACCGTCGCGGGCGCCGCAAACAAGATCTTCTCCAACGTTTGGTTAAACTGGACCTGATGCCTAAGGATGCCAAAGAGCGCAAAGCACTTGAGGGCCTCAATCCATACCAATTAAGGGCAGATGCTTTGGAGCGCCCCCTGACACCTCATGAGTTGGGGCGGGTGCTTTTTCAGATCAATCAACGGCGTGGCTTTTTGTCCAACCGAATAAGCGATAGCGATGACGAAGAAACTGGAAAGATCAAACCGAAGATCACAGATCTCCGACAAGTTCTAGGCAGTCAAACACTCGGGCAGTGGTTAAATGAACGTTTGAAAAGCGGAAAGTCGATCCGGTTTCGCGGGGAGGATGGCGACTATTACGCTGACCGGGCTATGTATTTAGCCGAGTTTGACAAAATTCGAGAACACCAAGAACCCCATCACACGCTCTCAGTATTCGCATGGGATGATTTGCGCAACGGCAACAAGGCCCAAGGGTTTGACGGTATTTTCTTCCAACGAAAACTGAAACCCGTTGAAAAAGGACGGTGCGAATTTTTCATAGATGAATTTCGCGCACATAAAGACCTGCCCATCTCCCATGAATTTCGGATATTGCAGGAGGTTGCTAACCTTCAATACTACGGGGATGATCACAAAAAATTCGATTTGGACCAAGAGCAACGGGACCGGATTTTTGACGCCTTAGACACTCACAAAACGTTGTCGTTTGGGTCCTTACGGAAACTCAAAAAGCCTGATGGAAGTTGGTTGTTTCCCCGAGGATGCCTATTCAATTTGGAAACAGGTCCACGAGATAAATTGAACGGCAATGCCACCGCCATTGATATGAGAAAGCCGAATATGTTCGGTGTGCGCTGGGATGCGCTATCCCCCGATGAGCAAAATGATGTGGTGGAAATGCTGCACGACGCGGACGATGACGTGCAGTTGATCTCTGACCTGCAAGCTCAATTTAGTTTGAATGATGATCAGGCCAAGGCTGTTTCAATGTTTAAACTGACGTCCGCAACCACACACCTTTCGCGGAAATTTATGATGCGCTGTGCCGATATCATGCGCGAAACGGGTTTGCGCTATGATGAAGCCGTCAAAGAAGTCTGGGATGATGATGGCGTATTCCTGCATCACAGCCATCGCGCCGAAGAAGAGCTTATGGATTGCCTGCCGTATTACGGACAGGTTCTGCGCGGCAGTGTGATCGGCGGCAAACCGGCTCATTATGATCCACAAGATTATCCCGAACAGCATTATGGAAAAATCAACAACCCAACGGTTCATGTGGCATTGAACCAACTGCGAAAGCTTGTGAACCGTCTTATTGATCGGTTTGGGCCACCTGCGGAAATTCATGTGGAGTTGGTGCGCGATCTGAAGAAGACCGCCAAAGCCAGAAATGACATCGCTAAAGAAAATGCGACTTATGCCAAGGCCAATGACAAACGCGCCAATGTGTTTCGGGAACTTCACAATGGGCAGAACCCATCTGGTTTAGATTTGAAAAAAATGCGTCTTTGGGAAGAATTGGGCAAAGATCAGATCAGCCGTCTTTGCCCATTTTCCGGCAAACCCATTTCGGCGGCTATGTTGTTTAATGGCGAAGCGGAAATTGAACACATCTTGCCGTTTTCACGAACTTTGGATAATGGCGCTGCCAATTTGACCGTGGCCATTCGCCAAGCCAACAGGGTGAAAGGCAATTACACACCCTATGAAGCCTTTGCCAATGATCAACACGCCGACAAAGGCATGGTGTGGGCGGACATTGCAAATCGCGCGAAATCTTTTCCTCAAAACAAACGCTGGCGGTTCGATGCCGATGCGATGGAGAAGTTTGACAAAGACGGTGGGTTTATCGCCCGGCAGTTGACCGATAATGCCTATATTTCAAAAGTCACAAAACGTTACCTTGGCCATATTTGTGACCAAAAAAAGATAGTGACCATCCCTGGTGGATTAACCGCAATGATGCGCGGCAAATGGTATTTGAACAGCCTCTTGGGGGACCACAATTATAAAGAACGTAATGACCACCGCCATCACATCATAGATGCATTTGTGGTTGGTCTGACGGACCGCAGCATGCTCAATACGGTGTCCCAACAAACTGGACGCAGCGCCGATGATCGTGTCCGTGTCGAATTGCCAGATATCACGCCCTTGCGCAATCAACTCGCAGGCAGGCTGCAAAGCATCGTCGTATCTTACAAGCCCGACCATGGCGTCAATGGAAAAATGTTTAAGGAAACGGCCTATGGCATCGTGCAAGAAGATCAACAAGACCCTGACCTAAAAGGGTATGGACTGGTCACCAGCAAAAAAATCGGCGCCCTGTCGGAAAAAGAAATCAATGCGATCCGCAATCGGGGCTGGCGCTCGTTGGTTCAAGACCATGTTGCAAAGGCGAAAATTGCCGGAACCAAATTGGATACGAACGGCCTTGCCAAAGTCCTCACTGAATTTGGCCAAGCCCACAACATCAAAACCATTCGTCTTTTGGTGTCCAACCAATCGGCAACGGTGATTCCGTCTGCGCCCTTCAAAGCCTATGCTCCGGATTCGTTTGTGTGCGTTGACATCTGGCAGGTGCCCAAGGGCAAACCAGGTAAATGGAAAAAAGGGCAATACGAATGGCAGGGGGCATTTTGGTCTTATGACCAATGCAAGGGAAAAAATCCCGATAAAAATGATGGGCTGATTAAGGATCAGCCCATTCATCCCGCTGCAAAGTTCATCACCCGGTTATTTAAAAATGACCTGGTGGAATTACGTGATGGCGAACAGACTCAAGTAATGAGGGTTGCTGGGTATAAAACAAAGGAGAATAAGCTTGACCTTCGTCCTCAATATGAAACGGATAGTAACCAAAAATATACATCCATCAATGTGTTGCAAACAGCATTTCTGCGCCGATTAAAGGTGTTCGAAGACGGAACGGTTAAGGACTGAGCCGATGGTGACGCAGGTTGTGGAAATTTCTGAGGATGGCCATTACCTATCTAAGCACCGGGGGTTTCTGGTCGTTAAACAGGGTGATGTGGAAATGGGCCGCGTCCCCTTGGATGACATCACGGCGTTGATTCTATCCGCACACCAAATCACTTTGTCAAAAGCCTTGATCATGGAACTGGCGGAACGCAAAGCCCCCATCGTGACGTGTGGCAAGACATATCACCCTTTGGCTCTATGCTTGCCGTATGACAATCATTATGATCAAACGGGCATTTTGTGGATGCAAATTGACTGTTCCAAGCCGTTTGCTAAGCGGCTTTGGCAATCGGTCGTACAAGAAAAAATCACCAATCAACGGATTGCGCTGGAATACTTCGAACCCGCATCTCCCATATTGAATGAACTCGATGTTTTGGCCCGACGCGTCAAATCGGGTGATCCTGAAAATATGGAAGCCCAAGCCGCACGGTGCTATTGGACGGCTTTGTTGGGGAATGATTTTCGCCGGGATTTTCAAACCGGATTGGAAAATGCCTTGCTGAATTACGGCTATAGCGTGTTGCGTGCGGCCACCGCCCGTGCGGTGTGCAGCGCGGGTCTCACTCCGGCATTGGGCATACATCATCGCAACCGAAAAAATCCCTTTGCTCTTGTCGATGATCTGATGGAACCGTTTCGCCCTTTGGTAGATAAAACGGTGCGCGGCCTTATTGATAAGGACTTGATGGACGGAACGGATTTAACGCCGGATTTAAAAAGAAAATTGGCGCGCATTTTGGATTTGGACGTTGATTTAAAAAAAGGAAATTCCACAGTGATGAACGCTCTTTATCGGTTGGCGCAAACATTCGTGACGAGCCTTCAGGAAAAAGAAAATGTGCTGGAATTTCCCGAATTGAAACAAGCCGACAAACTGGTCTGATGATGTTGCGAGACCGGGAAAATTGGCTCAGTGGGTATGAAATATTGTGGATGCTGGTGATGTTTGATTTGCCTGTGGTCGAAAAATCCGACCGCAAAGCCGCAACCAAATTCAGAGATTTTCTTTTGGACCAAGGCTTTGCGATGGCCCAGTTTTCCGTGTATTATCGCATGGTATCGGGCAAGGACCGTGGACAAACTCTGGAACAGAAAATTCAAAAAAAATTACCGGAATACGGCAGTGTTCAAATTGTTTCCATCACCGACAAACAGTACGAAAACATTAAAATGTTCAAAGGCAAGCAGCGCGATCCCCATGAAAAACAGCCGCAACTTCTCTTGTTTTAAGTTCGTCCAGCCTGTTTTGAAAACAAAACAGGCGCTAACGGACCAATGTTTTCAGTTCGTTAGCGCCTATCTAGTGTAGCTATTCAGAAATCCGGGTCAATCCGCAACGGATATGTTCGACGCCATTCGCGAGGTATTAGTGTAGCTATTCAGAAATCCG
>Ga0316204_10010177_pt1 | contig 12219 bp, 12 predicted proteins | sample 6monrhotite_MG_2_FD_205661 | JGI IMG/M metagenome (GOLD analysis project Ga0316204, IMG submission 205661) | Microbial mat bacterial communities from mineral coupon in-situ incubated in ocean water Damariscotta River, Maine, United States -... | ecosystem: Environmental > Aquatic > Marine >...
CTTATTTGTTAGCTTACTAAGAATCCTTAGCTTCTTTACGGGTAATCGTAACTAATTGATTTTATTGAAAAGCCCTTGAGTTACTAGCTCCAAGGGCTTGATCCTTTAAAAAATATTCCAACACCAACCTATTGAATATATTAATATAATACATATTTTCACTTGTTTTTAGTAAATAATTGAGAAATATGCTGGACATTTATTAATCACATCGGTATATTAACTGTACGTTTCGCACATAACTGCATGAAATCGTAATACGCCCTCACAGATAGGATTGAGTGAGTTAAAGTAAATGTTAACAAGAGAGAGGAAACCATATGAAACTAGAGCATAAAAAAATACTTACTTTAATCGCTACTGGTACTTTGCTAGCTGCTGCTACATCGGTTTTAGCCGTTGGTAATGCTAAGCTTACGAAAACACGTAGTCTTCGCTCAAAAACCAAAAGAACGAGCCTGTCTCCACTGAAAGATGAAAGTTCAGTAATGAAGAGCATTCTGGCTAGTACAACTGGACTGCAACCTAATGTCTTAAAACTTGGCCTTAACGCTTATAAATGGGCAAATAATCACGCTAATGTTAAAAAGCATTATCTGACTATTATTGATTTTACAATCCCATCTAAGCAAAAACGTCTTTGGGTTATTAACTTGAATACCGATAAAGTCGTGATGAAAGAGCTCGTTGCTAATGGAAAATATAGCGGTCTTTATAACGGCACACGATTTTCAAATACACCTGGCAGCCTACAGTCAAGCTTGGGTGTCTATTTAACGGGTGTCACTTATTACGGTAATGATGGTTTATCTTTACATGTTCACGGACTACAACCAGGCATTAATAGCAATGCTTACAGTCGTACAATTGAGTTCCATGGTGCAAATTATGTCTCACCACAATTCGCTAAAGAATATGGTCGTGTGGGTCGTAGCTGGGGATGTTTTGCCTTAGATAAGACGATTGAACCTACACTTGTCGATACGATCAGGGGTGGTAGTGTTGTCTTTGCTTACGCTAACAACCATTCACAAGACTTCACGGTTGAAGGTGCTTAATTTACAGTACATTGAAAAAAACCCGCTATATAGCGGGTTTTTTTTAGCTATAATATTAACAGAAGCATCATTTTCAGGAGAAAGCCCATGAGCGATTTTGATAGAGCAATGCGTGACCCAAGCAAGGCCTACAACCTACCTAAAGACGTCCTTGAGGATGATAGGCTTGATCAGGATCAAAAAATCAAAATTCTGAAACAATGGGAATATGACGCGCATAACTTAATGGTTGCCGAAGAAGAGAATATGCCCGGCGATGCACCCCCCATGTTAAATCGAGTTAGACGCGCCTTAAAAAAACTCCGGGCTGAATAGATCGTCTTATATCATGTGCTTCAGACGTTCTTTTAAGAATGGCACTTTTATCCTAATCCGAGGCGTCTGCTTATGATAACTCTCCACGAAATGTGAATAAAATGCTGGTCTTGCTGAATGATAAATTTCGTAATCATAAGCATCTCTACAATACAACATATAGAATATTAGATGTTCGGTTAAATCTTTGATGTCCGCTTCAATAAATTCATCTCTACCAATAGGACTATTTTCTCTTTTTAAATATTTATCATAGTTAGATGCTGCTTTATTGGTCATTTTTTCCAGGAAAAAAGTGTCTTCTATTTTCATATTATCTACAATAGATCTGTAATGGTCGTATTCTTTATCTTTCAATACATAGTCTTTCCAGAAAATAACTTCAAATTTTTCTGTCAATTTATTATATTTTTCCGACAACAACTTCGCCATGCTATGTCTAGCTTCGTTTGAATCATCTAGTGAAACATTTGAAATAACACTATGTACATGGCGATGGGAACCTCCACAAAATATAAGTGTATTTCTTAGTGCAGAAAGAGAAAGCAGATAATCCAAACATAGTTTAAGATTCCAATACCCAAAATGTTTATCTAAATGAAACTGATCATCAATACTGATTGGTGTAATTAACTTTAGATTACTATTTTTTGAAATATTGGGCTTAGACTTAACAATGTCTTTTAATTGGTTATATCTCACTTGATCTATAGGTATTTTTGAGCACATACACATATATGATACCCTATAAAATCTTAACCGCACCCATATAAGGCTGCAAAACCTTTGGCACGTGAATACTGCCATCTTTGTCTTGATAGTTTTCCATTACAGCAATAAGCGTTCGTCCTACCGCTAATCCAGAACCATTGAGCGTGTGTAATAATTCAGGTTTTCCAGATTTAGGACGATAACGTGCTTTCATACGACGTGCCTGAAAATCTTCACAATTACTACATGATGAAATTTCTCGATAGGTATCCTGCCCAGGCATCCAGACTTCTAAATCATAGGTTTTTGCAGCAGAGAACCCAGTATCTCCTGAACATAACAACATCACACGATACGGTATTTCTAATAGCTGTAATACTTTTTCTGCATGCCCTACGATTTCTTCCAATGCATCATAAGAATTTTCAGGCTTGACCAGTTGCACCATTTCAACTTTTTCGAATTGGTGCTGTCGAATTAGGCCGCGTACATCTTTACCATAAGAACCTGCTTCGCTACGAAAACAAGGTGTCTGCGCAACATATTTTTTTGGCAAATCACTCTCTTCGATGATCGAATCTCTGGCCAAATTTGCCACAGGGACTTCGGCCGTAGGAATCAGCGTTAAATCCCATTCACCTTTAACAATAAATTGATCGTCTTTAAATTTGGGCAACTGCCCAGTCCCATATAAAACATCGGAATGCACAAGGTATGGCACATAGACTTCTTGATAACCATGTTCTTGAACATGCAGATCCAGCATAAATTGTGCCAATGCCCTCTGTAATCTTGCCAATTTTCCATGAATAACAACAAAACGAGACCCAGATAATTTCGCAGCAGATTCAAAATCAAGCAAGGCTTTTGATTCGCCCAAAGCAATATGATCCTTGGGTTCAAAATCATAAGATGGTAGCGTCCCCCACTTCCTCAGTTCCACATTGTCTTCTTCAGAAGTACCCGGGGGTACAGATTCATGCAAAATATTGGGCATCATAAGCTGTAAATCAAGCAAAGCTTGCTGACATTCAGCTAGTGAAAATTCATTTTGCTTTAGATCATCACCTAGATTCGCGACAGTTTTCATTATTGCACTAGCATCTTCTCCTTTTGCCTTAGCCAGACCAATTTCTTTGGACACTTTGTTGCGCTGAGTTTGAAGTGCTTGTGTTTTATCCTGCAAGTCACGCCGTTGTGTTTCAAGCTCTTTAAATGCAGAAACATCAAATGTGTACCCACGAGCTTGTAGGCGTTTTGCAATGCGTTCCGGATCAGTTCGAAGTAATTTTGGATCTAACATAATAGTCTCAATGTATAATCAATGAATTCGTAATTAGTAAACCACCTGCCGTTGCTATCAAACAAAATATTAAAGTTAAGATAACATTTGTTGATGCTGAGATAACATCACCCGATTGAATAAGCATGATTGTATCGAGGCTAAAGCTTGAAAATGTAGTAAACCCACCTAACACACCGATCAACAAAGCAGCTCTCCAAACAGGTCCTAATGAAAATCGATGGATTAATATACCCGCTAACACACCCATCAGCAAACATCCTAGAACATTACAAATAAAAATACCCCATGGATAATCTTTATGACGAGAAATTGTTTGTACCCAACGAGAAAGAGCAAATCGACCTGTAGAACCAATTGCCCCACCAATCGCTACGGCAATAAATTCTTTAGTTAAAATATTCATTTTATAGGTTCCTTTTTATGATCTAGCTCTCTCAAACGATCTAGTTTTTCTTTTATTTTTTGCTCTAATCCTCTTGGAACCGGTGCATAATAATAACGTTTTTTCATAGCATCAGGGAAATAATGCTCCCCTGCTGCATAGGCCTCAGGCTCATCATGCGCATAACGATAACCTTTACCATAATCCAGTTCTTTCATCATACGCGTCGGGGCATTACGCAAGCGCATCGGTACTTCCATACTTCCTTGCGACTTTACATCTGACATAGCTTCTTTGTACGCTGTATATACAGCATTACTTTTAGCCGTAGAAGCAAGATACACCACCGCCTGTGCGATCGCCAACTCCCCTTCTGGACTCCCCAAACGTTCATACGTTTCCCAGGCATCCAAGGCAATTTGCAATCCGCGAGGGTCCGCATTTCCGATATCCTCACTGGCCATGCGCAAAACACGTCTGGCCACATAATGTGGATCACAGCCGCCATCGATCATGCGACAAAACCAATATAAAGCAGCATCAGGATCAGAGCCGCGGACCGATTTATGTAATGCAGAAATTTGATCGTAAAAAGCTTCACCACCATTATCAAAACGTCTTACGCTTGTCGATAATACTTCATCAACTATCGTTTCAGTAATGAGACCATCTTCAGAAAAGTCAGCAGCAATCTCTAATAAATTTAAACACTGGCGCGCATCACCATCTGAGAATTGAATAATGCACCGTTGCAAGTCCTCTGAAATGCTTATTGAATGCTGACCCAAACCATGCACCTTATCGGTTAAAGCACGCTTAAAAACCGATAAAAGCTCAGTTTCTGTCAATGGTTTTAATACGTAAACACGGGCACGTGATAACAAGGCATTATTTAATTGAAAAGAAGGATTTTCTGTCGTAGCACCGATTAAAACAATAATCCCTTTCTCAACGTGCGGAAGGAAAGCATCTTGTTGTGCTTTATTGAAACGATGTACCTCATCAACAAATAATATCGTTGCTTGATTTTGCGCATCTTGCGCAAGCTCTGCACGTTGAACAACATCACGAATATCTTTTACACCTGCTAATACAGCAGATATGCGCTCCACGCGCGCACCTGCACTCCTTGCAATAATATCAGCCAATGTTGTTTTACCTGTCCCGGGTGGCCCCCACAAAATCATTGAGTGCAAATGACCACTCGATATAGCTTGATTTAAAGCCTTTCCCTGACCAATTAAATGTGCTTGTCCAAAAAAATCGTCTAATGACATTGGGCGCATACGCATGGCTAAAGGTTGAAATTGTTTGTTTGAAGAAAGCATTATTGTTTTAGCAAGTCAGCGCCAGGTGGAAGTTTAAAAATAAAAAGATCTTCATTTAAATGCACATTAACGTGAATATTATAGAAATGAAATCGACTCGCCTGGCCTAAATTATTTTTAAGCCACATATTTTCCAATCGCCCTTTTAAAAACTGCATCTGAACCAAAGTAAAACTACTATCCTTAGACTTTGGTGTTAGCTGAAACCAAACAGCACCCCGACGGTTTATTTTACTGATGGTATATTGTTTTATAAGTGTAGAAACATCACCGGATAAGAGCGCCGCTGGATTTGTAGCGGCTGTGTTTGATACCGTTTGTTGTGTCGCCTGTTGAAGTTCAGCATCGTAGATCCACAAAGTTTCACCATTTGCAATAATTGTTTGGTTTATTGGTTTTTTAGTTTCCCAACGAAATTTTCCTGGTCGCATCATCATAACGCGTCCAACTGTTTTTCGAGGAGAACTACTATTCCCCATATAAGTAAGCTGTATAAAATTCGCCTGAAAAGTTTTATAACTGGCTAGTAGCTGGGCTAAGTCTTCCGCAGTTGAAGAAGAGGCAAAACCGAGACTACTAACTAAAATACACAGCAGAAAAATTGTAAGCTTACGAATCATGCTAATTTCCTTCTCGTGCCGGTACTAACACCTCTCTTGCACCAGAACCTTCCATTCTACTCACGACACCTGCGGCTTCCATCGCTTCAACAATACGCGCGGCGCGGTTGTATCCGATTTTATAACGTCTCTGAATACTAGAAATAGAAACGCGACGGGTTTCTATTACAACTTGCACTGCCTCATCATAGAGCGGATCTTGCTCAGCATCACCATCATCACCACCTGCTGCTTGCGTATAACCGCTAGGATCCATAGCCATGCTATCACTTAAAACATCTTCCAAATAATCAGGCTTACCATTTTCTTTAAGATACTTAACAACACGATGCACTTCATCATCACTAACAAAAGCACCATGCACACGAACAGGAACACCTGAGCCTGGCGGTAAATACAACATATCACCATGCCCCAACAATTGTTCTGCACCCTGTTGATCTAAGATCGTCCTGGAGTCAACTTTTGATGAGACTTGGAAGGCAATACGAGATGGAATATTGGCTTTAATGAGGCCGGTAATCACATCCACCGAAGGACGCTGTGTTGCGAAAATCAAATGCACACCCGCTGCACGGGCTTTTTGTGCTAAACGTGCGATTAAGGTTTCAACTTTTTTACCAACCACAACCATCATGTCAGCAAATTCATCCGCCAATACCATAATGTAAGGGAGCTCTTCTAATTCTTTGCGTCCCTCACCTTCTACTGGCGGTGTAATGGGATCCAATAAAGGTTCACCTTTTGCGCGAGCTGCTTTTATCTTCTCGTTATAACCGGCGATATTTCTAACACCCAAAGAAGCCATCAAACGATAGCGTCTTTCCATTTCAACCACACACCAGCGCAAGGCCATCGCAGCATCTTTCATGTCTGTTACAACGGGCGTTAGCAAATGCGGAATACCATCATAAACTGCCAGCTCTAACATTTTTGGATCTATTAAAATAAGACGCAATTGCTCAGGGGTAGATTTATAGAGCAGACTTAACAGCATGGCATTCAAGCTGACTGATTTACCAGAACCTGTCGTACCGGCAACTAATAAATGTGGCATTTTGGCCAAATCGGCAATCACAGAGTGACCTGCGATATCTTTACCTAATGCTAAGGTTAAGGGCGAGCGTGCACTTTCATATTGTTTAGAGGCAAGTACTTCTTGCAAAGTTACCGTCGCTCTATTTTCATTAGGTAGCTCAATACCAATTACGGATTTCCCAGGAATCACTTCAACCACACGCACACTAATCACCGACAAAGAACGCGCAAGATCCTTTGCTAGACCGGTAATTTTGCTGACCTTAGTCCCGGCAGCAAGCTCTAATTCAAAGCGCGTTACAACAGGCCCCGGATGCACAGCCACAACACGAACCGCAACACCAAAATCGGCAAGTCGCGCCTCCACTTCTGTTGAACGTGCTTCTAACTCTTCAGTGCTAAGACCTTCTCCAGTCGTCTCAGTTGGATAATCTAACAAAGATAATTTGGGCATCACTTTTGATTTTGCGAAACTCGGTGCTTTTGCCATCGCTTTTTCAACATCTTTTTCAATTTCTTCCGGCGATTCTTTTTTCATTTTTTTCGATAGCTTTGTCATCGCTGGTTTTACAATGCTGGGTTTATTTGGTTTATTAATCACAGGTTTTGAAGGCCTTGAGCTTACTGCAGGCTTTTCTTTAGGTTCAGACCGTTGTAGAACGAAGATTTTTTTTGCAAGACCAATCCAGTCTACTCTTTGGCAAAAGTAAGCTAAAGTTTGAAAAAGGCGGATGGTGATACTGCCAACGACTTCTGCAATGCGAAACCAAGAAACACCAGTAAACAAGGTGATACCTATCAAAAGTATGGCACTTAAAATCAAACTGGAACCTAAAGTATTAAAAGCACCTAATGTCATCATACTGATCACATTTCCAAGAATACCGCCCACATCAAACGGTAAGCTGGCTGGGCCAACATGCCAATGAAGATTAATCAGCCCAGAACCTGCTGCTAGGATTAATACGAATCCAATCGATCTAATCACGAGCATCGTAACAACAACAGCTTGACTGACACTTTCAGAATGACGATCACGATAAAATATCCAGGCTGCATAGCTCAGCATCACTGGAAACAAATAGGAAAGATAACCACACATGTAAAGAAAAAAATCAGACAACCATGCACCCACTCGACCTGCGGCATTCAAGACATGTTGTGTGTTAGTAAAATGCGACCAACTTGGATCTGAGCGATGGTAAGTAGCCAAAGCAAGCATCAGGAATAAGGAAAGCGCAATCGTTAAAATAAGCATGCCTTCACGCAAGCGTGCATGAAAACTGGAAAGGGAAGGCTGTTCCACTGGTCTTGTTTTTGTCTTTCGCTTTGCTGCCACAAGTCAGTCTCTATATTAAAAATTGCTAGTGTACTAGTTAACAGATCTTTATTATAGTGTCCACGTTTCTATCATTCACAGCGAGAATTCATCATGGACAAACCAAAACACCAAAAACTTATCATTTTAGGATCAGGGCCTGCAGGATATACAGCCGCTATCTACGCAGCACGAGCAAATTTACAACCCACTTTGATTACTGGTATGGAGCAAGGTGGCCAGCTTATGACAACGACGGACGTTGATAACTGGCCTGGCGAGAGTGAAGGCCTGCAAGGCCCTGCACTGATGGATAGAATGTTAAAACACACTGAACGTTTTGACACCAACATTGTCTTTGACCAAGTTAATGAAGCAAATTTAGACCAGCGCCCTTTCCGGCTTAAGGGTGAATACAACGAGTACACCTGTGATTCACTCATTATTGCAACGGGTGCCTCTGCTAGATATCTAGGTCTCCCATCTGAACAAAAATACATGGGCAAAGGCGTATCCGCTTGCGCAACCTGTGATGGCTTCTTCTATAAAGATAAGAAAGTTGCTGTGATAGGTGGTGGTAACACAGCGGTTGAAGAAGCACTCTATCTTTCAACTATCGCATCAGAAGTCGCTGTTGTTCATCGTCGAGATGCTTTCAGATCTGAAAAGATTTTATCAACTCGACTGATTGAAAAAGCCAGCAACGGCAACGTTAATATTCACTGGGACCATGTGCTTGATGAAGTGCTCGGCGATGAGAACGGTGTCACAGCAGCTCGCTTAAAAAATGTCAAAACAAATGACACGCAAGACATTGACCTTGAGGGCGTATTTATCGCCATCGGACATGATCCAAATACCAAGCTTTTCAAGGGGCAGCTCGATATGAATGATCAAGGTTATATCATTACTAAATGTGGGCTCGATGGAAATGCGACTGCGACAAGTATCCCCGGCGTGTTTGCCGCTGGAGATGTTGCTGACCACGTCTATCGCCAAGCTGTGACCTCTGCTGGAACTGGCTGTATGGCCGCGCTGGATGCTGAAAAATATCTAGATTTCTAGGAAGAAAGAGTATTGGCTGTATTGGTTGGTGCGCCAAGGTCCCCACAAGGTGCAACCTCATCAGGAGCAGATGCTGATGAGAACACGCCCGCATCAATAGCACCCGTTACTGAGTCACCCAAACCAGAAGATACAAACTCTACAGCAACACCTGTTGGCATTATTTGATTAAAAAATTCAAGTTCAGCCGAAGCCATATTGGGTTTCAAGACGACACTGTTAGAGAGATTAAGTCGAGCCAAATCAGAATACAACATATTGCTTTTTTTTGTGAGAAAGACCTCAACACCAAATATTTCAGTCAAATCATCTTCAAGCCGCATTCGCCTGGCAACACTCCAGACTTTTGGACCATCAAAGTAAGCTAAAACTCTCTCTTTTCCATACTCAGTAAACCCCTGATAAAAAACAGGATCGACCACGCCGTCCTTAGACATACGCTCAAGTATAACTTTAGTTTCGACTTTTCTTTTTTCATCAGATCGCGTCATTTCTTTCTCTCCTCATTGCTTGATCTTAAGTTTATTCATATTCCACTTTTTGTAAAGCAAATACTAAGTCTATATGTACGAACTGTACAACTAAAACAAAAATATATAAAAAAAGCACTTTTATTTAAGATATCGTTAAGAATCAAAACTTATAATTAATAAAAATAAAGGATCTCATAGTAACAAGGACAGCCACTTACCTGACTGGGCGCGTCACTCATGAGAAAAAAAGAAACCACTCCAAGACCAAAGCCAAAAGCTGCAAGTGGAAGTGCTGCTGCAGCAGCTGCTGCCTCAGCTCCTCAAAGTTACAGCCTCGATGCTCCTTCTGTAGAACGTCTTACACATGCCCTAGGATTTTTAAAACAAATACTAAATCTAGAGTTCATTGATAATGAGTCTACTGCTGGAAGTGCTGGGAGTGAAACACATACGCGATTATCTAGCATAAAGGATTTATTAAAATTACAAAAAATTCTACGCCAAGACATTCCCCTACAACACGCTATTATTTTTTGCTTAAAATATGCAGCGAATACGATAAAATTAGCATCAGATACAATCCATGGATTTAAAATTCAATCTCATGCAAATTTAAGCTATGGAAAAAGAAAATCACACATTCTCAATATTTTCTATACTGTTCGGAATAGATTAACACATAAATTAAGGAACAATATCCGTCCAAATGCCTTACTAAGCGATGAACAAGCTAATCAATTAGCCATATTCATTTTAAATATTGGAGAGCTATTAAGGATACTAAAAAGGACTATTGAACAGAAAGAAATTATAAATATACGTAACAGTCTTAAGGGAGAAGCCCTTGGAAATCTTCGTAACTTAGTCGCATTCTCTGATATGTTTGGAGAAACTCACACAACCATTCGTGATTTATATGAAGATCTACGTAGAGCGGTATCCATCATTTCTGAGTTAAAAAAACAACTGCCGCCTGCTCCAGCAGAGGAGAGAGATGATGATATTGCGGGTGAACAATTGAGTACAACTCATTTTGCTATTGCTAACCTTTTTGAGTTTATAGGACACACGTGGGGCGAAATAAATAAAATGATTGGCGGACCTGGTGCGAGAGGATATCAGGCACAGATAGCTGAATTCTTCGATGAAAATAATAGAAAATTTTTAACTCGAATTCTCCTTAAAAGAAATCGTAGTGTGCATAACACGCCTTGGGGAGGTTTGCCAGACGTCAAAGGATGGATCCACTCGAAGGAATTGGAGCAGCTAGAAGCATTTGTAGCAGCTCCTGTAATTCAAGATAAAGCGATGGGTGCAGGTGCGGCTGCAGATGAAGGTTTAGGTGGTGCTGCTGATGCCGCTCAAGGTAGATATGAAACGCAGCCAAGAACAATAACTGTTACAATCCCAGCTCATCTCTTACGTCCCCCAGCTCCTGCAGCAGCGGCCGGCGCAGATCCAGATGGAATGACATTGCAAGCAGCTGAAGCTGCTGCTGGGGCCGCCCAAGATATTCATTACCCCAAGCCAATAACAAGAACTGTTACACTACCACCCTATTTATTATCTCTCCCAGTTTCTGATGAAGACAGAACGGGAAGTTTAGGTGGTGCCGCTGGTACCGGTGCAGGAGAGGCAGCTGTAACTTCACAAAGAAAACAACCGGCTCGAAGAGGCCAATCTCCTAGGCCCCCGAAAGCATCAGCAAAGGCAGCAGTAAAAACAGGAATATTTGCGCACCCAAAAGAAGCTGCACCAGCAAAACCTGCCGAAAAATCAAAAGCGGCCGCAAAAACAGGAGCAGCAGGAAAAGGAAAGGCAGTAACTAAGAAACCCAGTCCCGAACCAAAAAGATAGAAATTCCATTACCGTTATTAAAATTGCCAAAAATCAGAATTTAAGGCATCATGGCGCTTTTATTTAGGCGGATAATCCATGGCAAAAGAAGATCATATTGAGATGCAAGGTGTCGTAGTAGACAGCCTGCCCAACACGACCTTTCGAGTAAAACTTGAAAATGGACATGTGATCAACGCACACATCTCCGGCAGAATGCGTAAAAACTATATTCGAATCTTGACGGGTGACACCGTAACCGTAGAGCTAACGCCCTACGATTTGACCCGCGGTAGAATCATCTATCGAGATGCCGGGAAGAAAAAGCCAGAAGCTTCGGAATAATCTGTAGTAGCTCAGACTTGATCTGACAGTTCCCAGTTTTTTTGGAAGTGACTGTCAGGTTAAGCTTCGTTAAAAAACTTTTCCTTCCAGATTTTTTTGCCATCAATTAATGTTTCTATTGGTGTTCTACCGCAGCACATTTTTCCTTGATGAGTGCGTTCATTATTATAATAATCTAGCCAATCGTCCAGATCTTTTTGCAACGATTCAAGATCATTGTAAATTTTCTTGCGTAATGTGACTTGATAAAACTCTTGCAATATCGTTTTATGAAAGCGCTCACAAATGCCATTGGTTTGCGGCGATTGCACTTTCGTCTTCGTATGCTCAATATCATTTAAGGCTAAATAAAGCTGATAATCATGCTGATCTGCTCTACCACAATACTCCGTCCCACGGTCCGTTAAAATACGCAACATAGGCA
>Ga0316204_10010178_pt1 | contig 12218 bp, 8 predicted proteins | sample 6monrhotite_MG_2_FD_205661 | JGI IMG/M metagenome (GOLD analysis project Ga0316204, IMG submission 205661) | Microbial mat bacterial communities from mineral coupon in-situ incubated in ocean water Damariscotta River, Maine, United States -... | ecosystem: Environmental > Aquatic > Marine >...
TGTCAATGTGGGGGTGGATCCTGCAGGTAGTGATTTATCGATAATTACTACCCCTATAATATCAATAAACCATCCGACAAAGCTGATGTTATAAAATCAATAAATATCCCCCCTGATTGCGTTTTTAGTCTTTTCAATGCCACTGAAAAGATGAATTCAACCTGAGGTGGGGTCAGGATATGAAAAGCTTATCGTTCGTTCGCATAAATCAACAACTCAATATCAAACGGCTAACAAATGTTGTTTTTCTGATGGCTATGATCATTCCATTGACTCTGTTTAATGGGTGTAGTGAATCCCTGAGTCAATCACCGCAACTTACCCCAAACTCTGAGCAAGCACCCATTCCAGACGGCATATTAATTAAGTTCAAAGATGCCAATATGGTGAGTCGGGGATATGCACGCTCCAACCTAAGAAAAGCTGGCTTAACAAATGGTCAAAATTTTAGTCTCGTGCCGGGATTAACCCGAGCTAAATTGGCGCCGGGTAGCACGTTAGCAGGTGCTTTAACAAAATTAGCGGATGATGCCGATGTGGCTTATTTCGAGCCTGATTATATTGTAAACATCAAAGCTATCCCGAACGATGGACGTTTTTCCGAGCAATACGCCTTAAATAATACCGGCCAAACCGGAGGACGCATGAATGCCGATATCGATGCCCCGGAAGCTTGGGATATACAAACAGGGCAGGGCATTGTGATCGCGGTTATTGATACCGGGGTTGATTATAATCACCCTGATCTCTCTAGTAATATTTGGCGTAACCCAGGAGAAGTTGCAAATAACGGGATTGATGATGACGGCAACGGCTTTATTGATGATATTGTTGGATGGAATTTTCGTGACAATAATAGCGATCCGATCGATTTAAACAACCATGGCACTCATGTTGCCGGTATTATTGGCGCAGCAGGAAATAATGGGGTAGGCGTTTCCGGGGTCAATTGGAATGTTAAAATTATGCCGCTACGTTTTATGGATGCCTCAGGCTCCGGCACCACCTCGGCGGCCATTAATGCACTTGAATATGCGGTGGCAAATGGTGCGCGTGTTTCCAATAACAGCTGGGGAGGAAATTCATTTAGCCAAGCCTTATTTGACGCCGTTTCTGCAGCAAATGCAGCAGGTCACATGTTTATTGCTGCTGCCGGTAATGAAACCGCCAACAACGATGCGATTTCCCACTACCCTAGTTCATTTAACCTAAACAATGTTATTTCGGTGGGCGCCTCAGGCAATACGGATAATCTTGCTGGTTTTTCAAACTTTGGTGCTACAACAGTGGATCTAGTCGCGCCCGGTGTTGCCATTCTTAGTACCATTGCTGGAGGCGGATACCAAGCATTTAACGGTACCTCCATGGCAGCTCCTTTTGTCGTTGGGGTGGTCGGGCTGGTGATATCACAGAACCCCAATTTAACGGTTAGTGATATCAGAAACGCTATTTTATCTACCGTCGATCCATTGCGTGCTTTTTCCGGTGTGGTTGTCACTGGTGGACGTTTAAATGCATCTAACGCAGTTCGCAGCGTAGCTAGAACACCTGCACTGCCTGTCACCCCCGTAGTTAACATATCTCCCCTCGCCATCGAGCTACCGTTAGGTATTAATCAAACTTTCAAGGCATCAGGTGGTGCCCCTCCTTATCAATGGGCGGTCTCTAACGTAACCGTGGGTATGATCGATCCCAATACCGGCATTTTCACCGGTCAAACGGTAGGCACTACCGACGTCATCGCTACCGATGCGAATGGAATAATTAGTGCCCCAGCCAGTGTCTCGATCACCAGTATGACCATTACGCCGCAGGGGATTGCAGAACTCTCACTGAGTGAACGTACCACATTTACGGCCAATGGGGGGCAGGCACCCTATCAATGGAGCGTCAGTGATACCAGCGTTGTGGCCATGGTAAATAACGGTTCATTTCGTGAAAATGCCATCGTATTACCTATTGTTCAGGGAACATTTACTTTAACGGTCACAGATAATGCTCAAAATATCATAAGCACAAATGACATACGGGTAATTGCCGAGCCCTTAGGTATTGCCCCTCGGAATTCGACCAGTCAAATAGGAGATACCTTGAATTTAACGGTAACAGGGGGTTCAGCCCCGTTTACCTGGGTGTCGTCAGATCCCACCATTGCTAGTGTGACAGCTAATCAAACGGATGCGGTTGTTTCAGCTAATGCAGCGGGCAATGTCTCCATCGACGCTACCGATGTGAATGGCACGACTGTCAGTGCTAACATACAAGTCGCCGATCCGGCTTCAGTAACGTTAGTGATTACCCCAGCGGAAAGTTTCTTAGCACTTAATGATACCGTTTCGTTATCTGTCACTGGAGGTGGTCCAAGCTATGTTTGGCAATCCTCTGATACAAATGTGGCATTTGTGAATCGAGCAACGGGATTAGTGACAGCCACCGGTGTGGGTACTGCAACCATTACTGCCGCCAGCACGGGGGCTACCTCAGGTACGGCATCCATCAATGTCATCGCTGTCGAAGTCACAACCCCAAGCACCTCGGTAGATATCGGTGGTTCTGTGCAATTAACCGCCACGGGGGGCACGCCACCGTACACCTGGGGGGTAAGCAACCGCCTAGTCACTAGCATCTCTAATACCGGATTGCTATCTGCCTCACCCAACGCAACCTCCTTAGCACGGGTTACCGTAACGGCAACAGATGCCAATGGGGTGATGGGAACTAGCCCAGCAATCACTATAAATCCACCCGCTCCGGCGCCCAATCCAACGCCGACACCGACACCAGGGCCACCTACAACACCAGCCCCGACTCCAACACCGACTCCGGCGCCAGCACCAGCACCCGCGCCTACACCCCCAGCACCGACACCGGCACCCGCAGGTGGCCACGGTGGTGCGGCGGGAGGCGGGCATTAAAACGGATACCCCGTATTCCGCACTATCCAAATCATGCGATCCTGCTTGATTCCAGATGTTATAGGCCTCTTAATGAAAGAGGCCATACTTCAGGGTATGGTTGACCCTCTCACGGTAGGAGTCTCTGTTACCATAGACCCCCCGCACAGTCCCGGACGTGCAGTTTTCCCGCATCTTATGTGCAGCAACACATAACGCATCCGGTTCTTCGGTCGTACTCACTGTCGCGCCGAACGTCTTCATACCTTAACCTCACGTTGAAACTGTTTTTCCGTTATTACTGGCATAGCGATGCCCACCTGTTTAATCGCTTGATTAAATGACTCCCAAATGTAGGTCTTGCGTTTGCCACCTCGACGATTTCGCCATTTGAACGTACATTTCATCGCCCAACTATAAAATACTCGCTTTTTCTAAAACTCACTATGAACGCTAGGTCATTCAATGTCGGTGAGTTCTAAGAAAAATGTTTTTTGTGCCGAAACATTGGATTTTTGAGTTTTTCGTGGTCTAATCCAGTTACTTTCACAGTTTTAGCCTATATTTTATTCTCGGGCTAGTGGACATCTTGGGATAATTTCAACGTTTTAGTAGAAAACCAGTCCATTAGCCTTAAGTTTTTAATGGGGGTTAAGTGGTTATCACACAACCATACGTGCATATTAGTCACTAAAGTTTGGGTAAAAAAGGAAGCGTTGATGAAAAGGTATCTAAGCCTTGCAATAATCACTATATTGAGTGTCAATGTAGCGGTTGCGGCAGATGTTACATTAAAAACAGAAGAAGATCGCTTGAGTTATACCTTGGGCGTACAAGTCGGTGAAGATTTTAAACTGCGAGGATTTGAGGTAAATGTTGATGCATTTGCCCAGGCAATTGCTGATGTCTTAGCGAATAGTTCGCTCAAATTGACAGCGGCTGAGATGGATGCAGAAAAACAAAATTTTCAAAAAAAACAAATGAAAAAACGATTTGAAGTCGCAGAAAAAAATAAACAAATTGGCGAAGCGTTTTTAGCAAAAAACAAAGCTAAAGCCGGCATTAAAACACTAGCCAACGGCATACAGTATAACGTTATTACTCCAGGTTCTGGTGCAATACCCACTAAAACGGATACTGTTTCAGCGCACTATCGAGGCACACTGACCAACGGTAAAGAGTTCGACAGTTCATATAATCGAGGCCAACCGGCATCTTTTCCGGTGGGTGGTGTCATCAAAGGTTGGCAGGAAGTTTTACAGCTCATGAAAGTCGGTGCTAAATGGAAAGTCTACATTCCCTCTGAATTCGCGTACGGCGAGCGTGGCGCAGGGGCAGATATTGGCCCCAATGAAACGCTAATATTTGACATTGAACTGTTAGGCATAAAGTGATATTTGATTGTTAAACAACCAGAAACCCTGTTTGGTAGCAGGGTTTCTGGTTGCTCCTAGAGTGCGCATAATGTATATTATGTTAAATACGATGTATATTAAAAATCCAGTTACGTGCTCTTTATCCCTGTATTACTCAATGAAATGATGGTGTCATCTCCAGTCTCATTCTATAATGATAAAATACGTTTAATACTATAAACTTTTCAGAAAATTGCATGTCGCTGTACTAGACTTGAGCACAGAAGCGTGTGTTTTATAACTGGCCAGATAAATGCTAGGTAATTAGCAATACACAAGCCTTTTCAGGTATTCTTCGCTGGTGCGTCTGGATGTCTGAAGTTTTTATTAGGTACCGCTATTGTATTAAAACGATACATAGTGATGCCGGGAGGACAAGCGAAGATGGAAAACTTTCCGAATTATTTATTTGGTTTTATTGTTAGCATTGTATTAATTTGGATACTTCAACCCGTCGCGAAAAAAATAGGCCTCGTTGACAAACCGGGTGGCCGAAAAAAGCATTTAGGCCGAGTGCCTCTGATTGGCGGAATTGCCATGATGGGTGGACTCGTTGCAACTTTACTCTCCCTCGATGAACCCATCGGCATGGTGTCAGGCTTGCTGATGGGTGGAGCGTTGTTGTTAGCTGTTGGCACCATCGACGATATCGTTTCACTCTCCCCTTTTACCCGTTTTTTAGCACAGATCACTGCGGCACTGATCATGATAACGATGAGTTCGGTTTATCTGCAAGATTTCGGATATTTATTAGGGAATGAAACGTTTTCACTCGGAGTCTGGGCTATCCCGGTGACCGTATTTGCCACTGTGGGTGTAATTAATGCGATTAATATGTCAGATGGCATGGATGGACTCGCCGGTGGTTTGGTGTTAGTGGCTTTATTTGGGCTTGGTTTTTTTAACGTCACTTCAGGAACGGGCCAGCATACCTATTTGTTTCTTGCGCTCATTACCGTAGTGACTGCGTTTCTGATCTTTAATATACGGACAGCATGGCGATCACATGCACAAATATTTATGGGTAATGGTGGCAGTATGCTGTTGGGGTTTATCATTGCCTGGTTATTAATCTATCAAACACAAGGTGACCAGCGCGCAGTCAGCCCGGTATTTGCACTGTGGATTTTAGCATTACCTCTGTTAGATACCGTTTGTATCATGTTACGGCGCATCTTCAAAGGACGCTCACCCTTTGCACCGGACAGAGAACATTTTCACCACATTTTATTGGTCGCCGGCTACAGTGTAAATCAATCGGTCTGGATAATCTTATGTTTGGCAAGCTTGCTTGCAATGATGGGAGTGATTGGTATTTACGTTGATATGCCAGACATGGTGATGTTTATTGCTTTTTTGGCCTTGTTTGCTTTTTATTTTTGGGGGATGAGTCACGCTTGGAAAGTAATGAAAGTCATTAAACGTGAAAAATCAACCGGTGGCGGCGCCGTTGAGAATGTTATCAAACCCGTTAAAAGCTCTGAAAACTAAACACCTCACCAGATCACTAAACTAACCTTAGTTAAAGGAAGTTTCTCGACAAAGACTGATGGATAAAATCAACCGGTACGTGCAAGCTGCCACTCGGGATAATACGCGCCGTAGTTATCAGTCGGCAATTACTCACTTCGAAGTCAAATGGGGAGGTTTTTTACCCGCTACGGCAGATAGCGTGACACGCTACCTCATTGATCATGCCGACACGTTAACACTCAACACTCTCAAACAACGTTTAGCCGCCTTGGCCCAATGGCACCTTGAACAAGGTTTTCCTGATCCTACCAAAGCACCGTTGGTGAAAAAAGTATTAAAAGGGATTAACGAACTTCACCCCCATCAGGAAAAACGTGCCAAGCCTTTACAGCTTGAACAACTTCAACGGTTAGTTTCTTATCTTGAGTTACAGATCCAACAAGCAATGACGGCTAATGATACTCGTCAATTATTTAAACATGTACGCAACCGAGCACTGCTACTCATTGGATTTTGGCGTGGCTTTCGCGGTGACGAACTGAGCCGGCTGCGTGTTGAGCATATTGAGCTGTTTCCCGGTGAAGGTATGCAAATTTACTTACCACGCACTAAAACAAATCATACTCAGCAAGGCAGTATGTACAAGGCCCCTGCCCTCAGCCGCTTGTGTCCTGTGGCGGCCTATCAAGACTGGATACATACCGCTTTAATAACTGAGGGGCCGGTATTTCGGCGTATTGATCGTTGGGGTAATATAGCCAATGAAACACTCAATCCCAACAGCTTGATTCCGTTACTCCGGCATTTGTTTCATGCTGCGAAATTGCCTGATGCAGAACTGTACAGCAGCCATTCATTACGCCGTGGGTTTGCGACATGGGCAAACGCTCACCAGTGGGATATCAAGTCACTGATGGAATACGTGGGTTGGAAAGATATCAAATCTGCCATGCGTTATATTGATGCGGCTGATTCATATGGCCAACAACGCATCGAAGCGGCACTCGCGACTCCAGCGATATTGGATTGCGAGAATAATGAGCAACACTTCATCAAATAAAATAGAGCACCTATTGCTGGTGTCTAGTTATCACGTGCCCATTCCTCAATAAGTAAATTTCTGCAAAAGTCAAGTGAATAGTTAACAGCATATGCTGGGCATACTCGATATCATACCGGTATTGGTTCGCCAATAGCGGTTACAAAATAACTCGTTTTATAATTACAATACTTTATTGCTTCAACAATAACAATGGAGATAAATAATGACCTCTCTTTCAATCATGGCGATTATTGATGAACTTTCTGTTGCAGTTTATGACAATGGTATTGACTCAGAAGAAGTCAGTGGACTGTGTCAATACATTAAAAATGACGCTGATATCAGCGCTGAAGAATATGCAGAGTTGAACACTGAGCAAAAAAACTTGCTGACAACCGCTTGTCAATACACAGGGCCTGTATAGAGGTTGCGTCTTAAAGTCGTTTACTCTTTAACGACAAGCTGCAAACTCGAAGCGGCATTTTTCATCCCCAGGTTTTAAGGTCACTGCCATTGAGTTAAGTATACTGGATATCCGTTGAGCACTTCCTCCCCCCTTTAAGGCTTAACTTTCGGATGCCTGAGTTAACTTTAACTTAATTGGCAGTGAGTTTTAAGATAAAAGAGGTATAGCTATTCAGTACTTTTCGTGTAAATATAGATCGAATTGCAGCGAGAATTAATATATAGGAGATAGCATTGTACCGAGCCTATTGGGTTAACTTCGGATGTGTTGCATTCTATTTATTCGGCACTGTTTTGCCGTGCTTTGCACAAATCACGCAGGATGGCAGCATGGGTGGTTCAGCAGGACAAAGCATTCCCAAAGCAGGTGATGAATTCACCATCCGAGCTGATATGGGACAGCAAAAAGACAATAACTTGTTTCACAGCTTCGGCAAATTTAACCTGGATGCTGGCGAGATTGCCACCTTTAATGACAGTGGCGCTAGTGGTTTGATCGACCATATTTTTGCACGAATTACCGGGGGCGAAGTTTCCAACATTAACGGTACCCTACGCACACAATTTAACAATACCAACCCTGACCTGTATCTGATCAACCCGCAAGGTATCATTTTTGGTCCAAATGCTAAACTAGATGTACAGGGTTCATTTCACGCCAGCACATCTAATTTTATTCAGCTGGAAGATGGTGTGCGATTCAACGCGGCACCGGAAAGTGACCAACTATTAAGCAGCGCTCCACCGTCAGCTTTTGGTTTCTTAGAAGCAAGCCACGCAACGATCCAGATTTCAGGGAGCGATCTTCGAGTGCCGGAAGGTCGATCCCTATCCATCATTGCAAACAAAACTAAGGTACTTAATGGTAAACTCGACGCACCGAATGGTCACATTAATATTAGGCACGTTGCCCCGCACAATACGCTTGCTGCAAATAGCTTAACTCAAGAGCTATTCACCTCAGACAGCAATCAGTTCACTCCCCCGGCGGACTTTGAAGCACAAGATATTTATATACGCAGCGGCAATTTAATTATAGCCGGCGGGGCAAAAGTTGGACAAGCCGGTGGTGATATCAGCATCGCGGTGGAAAACCTTGCGCTCGAAGAAGGCGGACGACTTGACAGCAGCGGCACACGTACCAGTGACACTGCAGCAGGGAACATCAACATACAGGCTCGCAATTCAGTGGACATCACTGGTCATTTAGCCGTCCCAAATTTGCCAGACCTGAAAAGTCAAATCAAAGCCAATGTTGCTTTAAATAACCCAAATAATAAGGCCGGCAATATCCATATTACAAGCCCTATCATTCAAATAAAAGAAGGTGCGATTACCGCCAACGCTATTGGTGCAGGCATACCAGGCGAAATCTACTTCCAAACCAGCAAACTAACATTGCAGGATGGCGCGACTATCGCAACGACCAATCTGGGTGCCCAACAAGGTGGCCATGTCACCATTGATGCAAAAGACTCTATTTTAATCGATGGCATCAACAGCAATATCAACAGTGTGGCACGCGGTGATGGTGACGCCGGTCAAATCACCATTTCAACTCAACAGCTAACCATTCAAAACAGCGGTCAAATATCAACGGCAGTGGAAGGCAATAGCAGCACAGGAAACGCGGGCTCGATCAACTTGCAAGTTGATGAACTGCGGATTAGCGAAGATGGATTGATCTCTGCAACGACCCGTAGTGAAGGTCGAGGCGGCAATATTGAAATCCATAGTTCAGACATTGCACTAACAAGCCAAGGAAAGATTAGCGCTGAAAGCCATGGTGCGGGTCAATCGGGCAATATCAATATCTATAGTACGCATATCGAGCTGGCGCAGGGCGGAAAAATAACGGCAGAAAGTCATGATATTGGCCAGTCAGGTCATATCAATATCACCGCAAATGATAGCTTTCATCTGCGCGACAAGAGCTATATCAGTCTCACAACAAACAAAGTCAGTGCTGGCGATATTAATCTCGATGTTAAGCACTTGCTTCATCTCAGTGATGACAGCGCCATGACAACCTCTGCTCAAAATGGTACGGGCAATGGCGGCAATATTCTGATTGGACAGAAAGTCTCTCCAGAGATTGTTATTTTAGACAAAACCAGCTATATTATTGCACAAGCAAAAAAAGGCAATGGTGGCGATATCCATGCGGTGACTGATCATTTCTTCGGGGCACCCGAAAACATTAACGCCTCGTCAGCGTTAGGCATTGATGGCCAAGTAGGCATTGCCACGGTAACATCAGATGTGGTGGCAAGTACTCAAAAATTGCCTGAATCTTACGTAGATGCGGCCGCACTAATTCAAACCCCCTGTGCATCTCAAACAACCGAGCATCGCAGCAGTTTGGTGGTGGCTCCTCGTGATGGCAGGTTAGCCTCTCCCGATGGCTTATTGTCTAGTCGGCTCACCAAGCTTGAGCCCAGCACGACAGCCTTGCCAGAGAAAAAATTTAACGATTCACCATACGAGTACACGGGTTTAGCTGAGTGCCAACATGCTCTGCCGGTTAAAATATCAGCTCAAAACTGAAATGAAACCCATCATCCTGCCACGCGCCCCCTACCCCATCATTGACTTTACGCAAAGTATGCGCCCAATACAGTTGGCTGTGGACAGACGGAACCGGATGCCATCGCACACCCATTCCTAAGCTCGAAATTGTTTTTATGGTGGCCGTGGTTTTCACAAGCTCAAGGTCGTTGGCAAAAGGTACATCCCTACCCCACCCAACATCATAAAAGGCCGCCCATTGCAGCTTTTCACCTTTAAACCAAGTGCCGTTACCGATGGGAATGCGGGTTTCTAACGAACTCACCCAGCCGTTATCCCGCACCAACTGATTCTCCCGATAACCACGTATGCTAGTTGCCCCTCCAATACCAAATTTTTCCAAGGGAAGTAATGGGTTGTTTGATAACTGGAAATCGCTGCGAAAAACCACCTGCAGAGGGGAATTAGGCAACCAGTGTATCCATTGGAATTGCCCAAACCAAGTGATAAATTTGCCATCAGGTAATTGTTCATTTTCTTGATGCACAGTTGCCCCGAAAGCATTTAAGCCAAAACTCAGCCGGTTGAATGCCGACAATACGCGATTTTCACGTCGCTTTAACCAAGCCATTGCTAATCGAAAAACCGTCACGCTATTTCTCGCCGGTGAATTGGGAAATGGCTCATCGAATAACAAGCTCTCACTGCGGCGCCGCTCTAAATAAAGCAAGCCACGTAAATAACTATTGATAGTGCGCTGAAATGGGTACCAGAATTGGATTCCATCACTTTTCAATTGATTGGTGATATCAATATCATCATCAAAAGGTGCTTCAATAATTTTGGACTTGCTGCGGCTCAATGACAGCACCAAACGCGCATCCCGGGCTGTCACCGGTATCGAATAATTCACTGTCATATCATCGAGCCCTTTTGTGCTGCCATACTGAAATCGCAGCGCATCACCATAGCCACTCACATTGTCATGACTGGCCCAGATCTCTTTACGTAATTCCCCCACACTTGGCGAACGCCAATTGTTGATAACCAAGCCAAACTGATAAGGTCGATTTTCATCGATCTCGACCTTTAAAACACTCTCGCCATGGTGCAATCCTGGCACCAACTTTGCCCTGATGCGATTGACTAAACGATCTTGCTGCAACAGTTGTAAACGTGTCTGCAATTGCTGCATATTTAATGGTTCGTCATTGGCGAAAGCGATGCGGTCGTGTAAATATTGGTCCCGTAATCTCCGGTTACCTCGAATTTGTATATCCGATAATCGACCTTCGACGATAATAATTTCAATCACACCATGATTAACTTGTTGATCAGGTATAACTGCTCCTGAATTAATATACCCCTGATTAATGTAATGCGTAGTCAGTGCGCGACGCAGATCATGCAATTCGTTCATGCTAACCTGACGACCTATATATGGCGTAATAAACGACGTTAATGCTTTGGTAGAAAAAACATGGTTACCACTGAGCTTAATCTGTTTGACCATGATTCGCACACTTTGCGATAAGGGTGGGTCGCTGATTGGGGGGGGCACTGGCGGTAATACAATCGCCGGTGGTGCTGGCAGTTCCAGCGATTGTTCAGGTAATGGTGGCCGTTCACCGCCAGATTTCTCCGGCACTAAAACCGGCGTATCAAGCGCATAAGCGGGAAAACCGAATAACCCAGCTAACAGAAAAAAGCTAATGGTAGATACTGAGCGTATGGAGGCATTTTCATAGGCTAATTTTCGACAGGAAAAAGCACCTCGCAAATGTTTGATCAATTATTGACACCTGGATAGACAAGGCAATCTTGCCGATGAAATATTTCAATAAATAAAACTCAATGATGCTATCGATGGAAAATCGATGAAGATGATAACCATAAAGAGGAAAAATGTCACATGGTATTCAATTGTGATAGGATTTCTGGCACAGCTTTGCTAAGCTGATAGTTTCAGTGTACTTGTTCGCTGAATTATAAGGGAAATTATAGGAGATTAAATGGGGTGGCTGACGGGGCTCGAACCCGCGACAACCGGAATCACAATCCGGGACTCTACCAACTGAGCTACAACCACCATAGACCACGCCGGTTACGCACTCAGAGAAAGCATGGCGCGCCCGGCAGGATTCGAACCTGCTACCCTCGGCTTAGAAGGCCGATGCTCTATCCTGATGAGCTACGGGCGCAGAAAGTAACGCAGATGTATCGATGAAACTACATCCGCCGCGAAAATTGGTCGGGGTAGAGAGATTCGAACTCCCGACATCCTGCTCCCAAAGCAGGCGCGCTACCAGACTGCGCTATACCCCGATGTCATTTCACGTCTGCCGTATCGACGAGGATCCGAATAATACGCGTCGAGAGCGGTCACGTCAATTATTCTTTCGTTCTAGACAATAGATTTTT
>Ga0316204_10010179_pt1 | contig 12218 bp, 14 predicted proteins | sample 6monrhotite_MG_2_FD_205661 | JGI IMG/M metagenome (GOLD analysis project Ga0316204, IMG submission 205661) | Microbial mat bacterial communities from mineral coupon in-situ incubated in ocean water Damariscotta River, Maine, United States -... | ecosystem: Environmental > Aquatic > Marine >...
TCAATATAGCCGGATTTAATCGTACAGGTAAAGCGGCTGCCAACGCCTTCTACGCTTTGTACTGTAATGTCTCCCTGCATCAATTCAGCAAGTCGCTTTGATATAGTTAAACCTAGGCCTGTGCCACCAAATTTGCTGCTTATGGATGAGTTGGCTTGGGAAAATGGCATAAATAATTTTTTGATTTCGGAATCGCTCATGCCTATGCCTGAGTCAATTACAGTCATTGATAGTAAGTCGTTTGATTTGTCATATGAAATGTCTATATTAACTTCTCCCTTTTGCGTGAATCTTATGGCGTTACTGGCAAGGTTTATTATGATTTGTTTTGTTCTTATGGAGTCGTTAATTATTTTTTCAGGGAGGGGTAAGCGGTAATTGATGCCGAATTTAATGCTTTTTTCAAGGGCTCGCTCGTTGAGTAATTTTCTTGTATGTTCAATAACCTTTATGATTGAAAATTCATTTTTTTCTATGTTAAGTTTGTTGGCTTCAACTTTAGATAAATCTAAAATATCATTTATTAGATTTAAGAGATGGCTACTGTTTTCTAGAACAATGTCTAGCATGCGTGTTTCGTCTTGCTTGTCTTTAGCTCTTCCATACCTTATTCGTTCGCTGTAGCCAATTATTGATGAAAGCGGTGTGCGAATTTCATGGCTCATATTGGCCAAAAAATTACTTTTTTGTTTATTAGATGCCAGTGCCTCTTCTCTATTTTTTATTTCTATTAGTAGTTCTGAGTTTTTGGTTTTTAATTCTTTTTGATTGAGCTCTATTGTGTCCAGCATTTCATTCAAAAATCGGGAAACCATACCGAATTCATCGGTTCGCGTAGTGTCAAATCTAAGTGCTGTGTTGCCATCCGAAATTTTTTGGGTAAGCGTAGTTATTGTCTCGAATGGATCGTGAATAATTTTTCTATTAAGCCATGACAAGAATAAGCTGAATAAAACAGAAAAGCCAACAATCGCGCTGCCAATTTTCACTCGCTGTATATTTATCATTCTCTCTAAAGGAGGGAATTCAATATATAACTCATGCTCATTGGTGAAAGAGGTAATGTTTGAGGATAGGGGGTAGTTATCCGCTGCGCTCGTACCAGTTTCATTATGTTTTTCTTTTCCGGAAAGGCTGATATAGCGAATACCGCTTTTGTTTTTAATTTTTTCCAGTGTCTCTATAATCAATGTGTCGCTTGGTGTTGTTTCATACGTTTTTTTTATTATTGTTTCGGCTTGATATTGCTGCCAAGTAATATCTTTGATGATGGATTCTTCGAAAGTGGAAACGAAGGGCGTGATGATGATAAATGATAATATCAATATTGCCCAGATAGTGGCGGCTGTAATTTTAATGGCAATGCTGCCATTCCAGTTGCTGATTAATATTTTGTTAGAATTTTTATTGCTTGCCATTATCTAAATCCAGCCCATTTTAAGAGTATATTCATAGGGCAAATATTTGTGATTCCGGCCATTATAAGCATGCCTGAAATAAACCAGGGTAAAAACCATAGAAGGTCTGGGAATATGAGGGGTACATAAATAAATACTGCAATAATTATTCTTAATGCTCTGTCTGCTTCTATGTAATTTAATAGTGTGGTACTGCAGTTGTTTTCGATTGGCGGATCGTTTGAAACTGTTTGGCTGAAGAGTTTTGAGATATTGATTAGGCGTAAATTAGTAATGCCTTCAAAAAGCAAATAGCCTATAAAAATATACAAAGGCACTAGTGTGTCAAAATATGCTGAATAAGCGAGAATGACCCATAAGCTTATTCCTAAGGTGAGTAGGAATCTACTTTCACTCATTGTTAAATGCCTCCCTGATTTGTGTGGTGTGATCCTAATTAATTTTAGTTGTACATGCATGATTATACAATTATGGTTTTTCTTATATGCGCCTGTGAAATATGTGCATTCCGAGTTTGCTTAGATAGGTGATAATTGCGTCTAAATTTTTGTGTGGTTTTCCTCAATGTGTTCACGCCGTGGTTTAAACGGTTGTCTATTTCTTGTATGGAGATATTGCCATGGATAATGCGGGATTTGAAGGAGTGGAATGTTTGAGAGGCATGGAAGCTGTGGCAAGAAGTGTTGAACAGCTCTGAATAACAGGGCGGATTAAAAAATTATTCGGGTAGACCAACGCTCATTAAAGGTTTCATTGTGCTTAACAGGCTTTTAAACAAAGTTTTATTGGACTGCTCTTCTGCTGCGAGTACCTCTTTAAAGTGTTGTCGTTGAGTGGGCATAGAAAAACAAGCAGGGCATGAGTCTGGTATAACAGGTAAATTTTCGTTGGTAGAAAATTCACGTGTCTGGTCTTCGCGAGCATAAACCAGCGGGCGAATAACTCTTAAATCACCTTCATCGTTCGTGTAATGTGCTTTCATTGTTTTAAGTTGGCCGCCGTGAAAAGCTGACATCATAAAGCTTTCTGCCAGGTCATCTAAATGTTGGGCAAGAGCGATGACATTAAAACCGTTATCGCGTGCCGTACTGTACATAATTCCGCGTTTAATACGTGAACAAAAAGCACAGTATGAAAGTTTACCCATGTGCTCTTTCGCCATGTCCATAATTGGTTCTTTACGGTAATGGTACTCAACGCCAAGTGATTTTAAATATGGGATCATGGGTGAGGGGTCAAAGTCACCTGCCATGGGGTCGACCGTCATTGCGGCAAACTCAAACTTAATGGGTGCGCTGCGTTGGAAGTGATGAAGAATATGCAGTAGTGCTAAAGAATCTTTTCCACCAGACAGGCCGAGTAAAATACGATCGCCTTCACGAATCATCTTAAAATCCATTAAGGCGCGACCAGTTTGACGTAATAGGCCCTTGGGTGGTTTTATAAATTCAGACATGGCGCAAAGATACAGGCTGCGCTGTTAATTGCAAAGTTTAATTGAATGATTTGCGCTGAGTTTATTGCAGGCAATAAAAAACCCAGCCTTCCGTGCCGGGTTTTGGGCTTCCATTGCCCTGGTGATTGAGTATGGCGTTGTAGCGAGTTCCGTTTTTACATATACTCCTGTATATATTCTATTCTTCCCTAGAATCCTTGTCCTTGCGCATCCTTTCTTTGCTACGTCCTAACGATCCATGTGTCCTTGTTGAAGCCATGTCCCTGATCCATGTTGTATATTATGGATAAGAAGCTTAAATTTCACCATCAGTTGAATAAGGAGCTTCATGTAAGGTTTGCTATTGTTGCTTTGTAGGAAATATCCTACAAGTCGTAGGATATGTTTCGTTCGCGCTAAAAGGATATGTCATGATTGATCTACACCCACCATTAAAGCCTTATGTTACTCATCATCTGCATGTGGATGACTTGCATACCTTGTATGTAGAGGAATCGGGTAATCCATGCGGCTTACCCGTTGTTTTTTTGCATGGAGGGCCGGGCGCTGGGTGCGCGCCGTACCATCGACAATACTTTGATCCATCGATATATCGTATTGTGCTGTTTGATCAACGTGGCTGCGGTAAATCTATTCCTCATACAAGTCTGGAAAACAACACAACGTGGGATTTGGTAGCAGATATCGAATTTATACGTAAGCATCTACACATTGAGCAGTGGGTTGTGTTTGGCGGCTCATGGGGATCGACCTTGGCATTATTGTATGCCGAAGCACACCCTACTAGTGTTTGTGGGCTTGTTCTGCGAGGCATTTTTTTGGCAAGAGATAAGGATGTTCAATGGTTTTACCAGGAAGGTACAAATAAGTTGTTTCCGGACTATTGGGAGAAATTTGTTGAGCCAATTCCAGAGAGTGAGCGAGGAGACATGGTTGGTGCGTATTATCGGCAGCTCACTGGTGATAATGATGTGCAGAAATTGCGAGCGGCCAAAGCGTGGTCGGTGTGGGAAGGAAGGACAGCGACCTTGCAAACAGATGATTCGGTGGTCAGTAGTTTTTCCGCATCACACACGGCATTGAGTGTTGCTCGTATAGAGTGTCATTATTTTATTAATAATAGTTGGTTGAGGCCGAATCAAATTATTGCTGATATTGAGAAAATTAGGCATATTCCAGCCTATATAGTGCAGGGTCGTTATGACGTGATTTGTCCTGTTGATCAAGCATGGGAGCTGGCTAAGGCGTGGCCTGAGGCAGTTTTAGATATTGTCGCTGATGCGGGTCATGCTGTCGTTGAACCGGGTATTACCAAGTCTCTGTTGAGAGCGATGTCCGCAATAGCGGAAACAATTAAGGTAAAAAGTGAAACAAAAAGATGATTGGATTGTTGCAGAGGGTCGCTCAGGCGAGTGTGGAGGTGGATGGTGAGCAAATCGCCTGTATTGGACAAGGTTTATTGGTGTTGCTGGGTGTGGAAAAGGCAGATGATGCAGCTAAAGCGAATAAGTTAATAAATAAAATGCTCGGCTATCGTGTGTTCGAAGATGAAGCTGGAAAGATGAATTTAAGCTTACGAGATATTGGCGGCGAGTTATTGTTGGTACCGCAGTTTACCTTGGCTGCAGATACTAATAGTGGGATGCGTCCAAGTTTTTCATCTGCTGCAGCTCCCGTTGATGCCAGTCGGTGGTTTGATTATGTTGTGCAGGAAAGTAGTCAGTTGCTAGATGGGGTTCAGTCTGGATGTTTTGGTGCAGATATGAAAGTGAGCCTGTTAAATAATGGGCCAGTTACATTTTGGCTTCAAACATAACGGTTTTACCGCTCGTAAATTATTTATCCTTAAATTAGATGTTATTTGATTTGATTGGGTGTAATTTTTACCAAGTTATTGTTATATATTTTATAGGCTTGATTTTCGTAAGTGTTAATTTATGACTATCCACATAAGCCTATAAACGATTTTTATAGGTATGGAAGATCAATTTGTGTGTTTTATGTAACATAAACACCAAGATTAGTATTTTTACGGCTTAAATTAATCTTATATGTTGACAGAGGTCGGTGATTTGGTTATTAATTGTAGGTAATAGGTTCCTTATAAATATTCTTTGGGTTTGTTTTGTGTTTTCTCAGATATTTCGTTATTAAATGATTTAATAGGCAGGGTCGGTTATGGGTGATAAGCCAAGTTGTAAATGCGTAATTTCATTTCTATGGACAGATGCTTTGGTGGTAGGCTGTCTGGTGTTTTTGGTCTTTGCGTTTATTGATCCTGCTGATATAGCGGTTGCTTTATTGCTAGAGGTTGATGAGGCTGTGTTTAGAATTAAGACATACCTTTTTAGCTTTTTGTTTTTGTGGTTGGCTTTTGCAGCTTCTACTTTCCTCAACTGTTACTTTGCGCGCATGAAATACAACACGCAAAACCCAACTGAGTAGCCCGCTGCGCTGAAGTTAGACGTGGTCGTATTTAAAAGGCTGTACTCCTCGAGTACAGCCTTTTTTATTGTAAGATTAAAATTTAGCGATTTTGCTCCATCGCAAGGGAGATAGAGGGTCGCAACAGTTTTAACAAGGTGTATTACAGTGTATCCTATAGCACTTATATACCCCGATTATTGGAGATTCAAATAAATGGCTGATCGCACTGCGAAAGTCGCTCGTGACACACTCGAAACCCAGATTACTGTTGAAGTTAATTTGGACGGCACAGGTAAGTCTGAATTCAACACCGGCGTACCTTTTCTGGATCACATGATGGATCAAATTGCTCGTCATGGTTTGATTGATCTAAATGTGCAGGCAAAGGGTGATTTACACATTGATGCGCACCATACAGTAGAGGATATCGGCATTACTTTGGGTCAGGCGGTTGATCGGGCAGTAGGCGATAAAAAAGGCATTACGCGTTATGGTCACGCCTATGTGCCACTTGATGAAGCATTATCTCGTGTGGTTATCGACTTTTCAGGGCGACCAGGTTTGGAAATGCCGGTAGACTTCCCGCGCGCCAGTATCGGCGGTTTTGATGTGGATCTATTCTTTGAATTCTTCCAGGGTTTTACTAATCACGCCAAGGTAACATTACACATCGATTCTATTCGTGGGCGTAATGCACATCATGTGGCAGAGACTATTTTTAAGGCGTTTGGACGCGCATTGCGTATGGCTTTAACGCCAGATGAGCGTATGCAAGGTGTTATGCCGTCTACAAAAGGTAGCTTGTAGTGCCACAGATCGTTGTTGTTGACTATGGCATGGGTAACTTGCGCTCAGTAGCAAAAGCTATTGAACATGTTGCAGATAATCAGGATGTCGTTATTTCATCAAGTGCTGAAGATATCGCCAATGCCGATCGGGTGGTCTTTCCAGGGCAGGGTGCGGCGCGTGATTGTATGCGTGAGCTGGCAGAGCGTGATTTGCAGCAAGTGGTTATTACGGCGGCTAAAGAAAAACCGTTTTTAGGTATTTGCATGGGTATGCAGGTTCTATTAGGTCATAGTGAAGAAAACAACGGCACTGATTGTCTCGGTTTATATGACGGTGATGTGCGTTTTTTTGGTAACGACCTAAAAGGTGCGCAGGGTGAAAAACTCAAAATTCCTCATATGGGTTGGAACGAAGTTAAGCACACGGTCGAGCATCCTCTATGGCAAGGTATCAATGACAATAGCCGTTTTTATTTTGTACATAGCTTCTATATCGACCCGACTGACAAGCAGTTGGTTGCTGCAACAACAGATTATGGGTTTGAATTTACATCAGCTGTTGCTAAAGACAACGTGTTTGCTGTGCAGTGTCACCCAGAAAAAAGTGCGCATGATGGTTTGCAGTTACTGAAAAACTTTTCTCAGTGGAATGGTGCGTAATTAATTTTACGCGTACTACTTATTCAAATTTAATAATTATTATCGATAAATATACAGGTGATCAGTTAAATGTTACTTATACCCGCTATTGATTTAAAAGATGGACAGTGTGTTCGTTTGCGTCAAGGAATAATGGAAGACAATACCGTGTTTTCTGATGACCCAGTTGCGATGGCTGGTAAGTGGGTAGAAGCTGGTTGTCGTCGATTACATCTGGTGGATTTAAATGGTGCCTTCGAAGGTAAGCCGATTAATGCCGATGTGGTTCATCAAATAGTAGAGGCTTATCCCGATGTGCCTGTACAAATAGGTGGAGGTATTCGCGATACTAAAATTATTGAGACTTATTTAGACGCCGGTGTGAAGTATGTAATTATCGGTACCAAGGCCGTTACAGATCCGCATTTTATAAGTGAAATTTGTGCAGGTTTTCCCGGTCATATAATTGTTGGTTTAGATGCGAAAGACGGCAAAGTAGCAACAGAAGGCTGGTCGAAAGTATCGCGCCATGATGTGATTGATATGGCGCAGCGTTTTGAAGAAGATGGCGTAGAGTCGATTATATACACTGATATATCACGCGATGGCATGATGCAGGGTGTTAATGTGGAAGCTACGGTTAAATTGGCGCAAGCAATACACATACCTGTTGTAGCATCAGGTGGCATCACAAATATGGATGACATTAAAGCGTTGGCAGCTGTAGAAGACGAAGGCATTATGGGTGCAATTACGGGTCGTGCAATTTATGAAGGCACGCTGGATTTTGAAGCCGCTCAAAAATGGGCTGATGAGCAAGTGCAGAGTTAAATTTAAACATGTCATTAGCAAAACGAATTATTCCCTGTTTAGATGTCCGTGATGGTCGCGTAGTAAAAGGCGTGCAGTTTGTTGATATCCGTGATGCAGGCGATCCGGTTGAAGTAGCACGTCGTTATGATGAAGAAGGCGCAGATGAAATAACCTTTCTGGATATCACCGCAAGTTCAGATGATCGTGAGACCATTGTCCATGTTGTAGAACAGGTGGCAGAGCAGGTTTTTATTCCGTTAACTGTTGGTGGCGGTATACGTACGGTGGATGATGTGCGCCGCATGTTGAATGCTGGCGCAGATAAGGTCGCCATTAATACAGCGGCAGTATTTAATCCGGAATTTGTAAAAGAGGCGTCCGATCGTGTGGGTTCGCAATGTATTGTGGTTGCAATCGACGCAAAGAAAGTGAGTGAAGAAGGCGAGCCAAATCGTTGGGAGATTTTCACCCATGGAGGCCGTAAGCCAACAGGACTAGATGCTGTAGAATGGTCAAAAAAAATGGCCGACTATGGTGCAGGCGAAATATTACTCACCAGTATGGACAGGGACGGTACAAAAGTAGGCTTTGATTTAGAACTGACGGCTGCCATAAGTGATGCTGTCAATGTTCCGGTTATTGCGTCCGGGGGAGTGGGAAATTTAGATCATCTGGCTGAAGGTGTCTTGCAGGGTAAGGCAGATGCAGTGCTTGCTGCGAGCATATTCCATTTTGCAGAGTATACGGTTGAGCAAGCTAAGCTGCATATGCAATCTAAAGGTATTGAAGTTCGGTTATAAGTTGTGTCACTTTAGGCTTAAGTGAAAGCCACATTCACAAGTCGCCGCCTGTGTTAAAATAACTATTATGAATGAAACTTGGCTAGATGAAATAAAATGGACAGATGACGGTTTAGTGCCTGCAATTGCGCAGGACGCTAAAACAGGTCGTGTATTGATGTTTGCCTGGATGAATCGAGAATCGTTAAGTTTAACCGTTGAAAAAAATGAAGCTGTATACTATTCACGATCTAGACAGAAACTGTGGCATAAAGGTGAAGAGTCTGGGCATACGCAAAAGATAAAATCATTACGCCTGGATTGTGATGGTGATGTTATTACCATGCAGATTGAGCAAACAGGTGGTATTGCTTGTCATACAGGTAGAGAAAGCTGTTTTTATCGAGAGTTTAAAGATGGTGAGTGGGTTACGACAGATGATGTTATTAAAGACCCGAAAGAAATTTATTAAGCATGATTTGAAAATTCATGCTGATTATAGGAATAATTAACAGAATTATAATGAGTGATATCTTAACTAATTTAGCTGATGTTTTAGAGCAGCGAAAAAATGCTGATGCTGACTCGTCTTATGTCGCCAAACTGTATAGTAAAGGCCTGGATTCTATTTTGAAAAAAATAGGTGAAGAAGCGACTGAAACAGTAATGGCAGCGAAAGATGGTGACGCGGATAAAATTATTTATGAAACAGCAGATTTGTGGTTTCACTCAATGGTGTTACTTGCGCATCAGGGTTTGCACCCTGATGATGTTTTAAAGGAATTAGATAGACGTTTTGGTTTATCAGGTCTTGAAGAAAAAGCTTCAAGAGAAAAATAAACGCTGTATTTATAAAATTCAGTGACGATTAGTTTAAAGAGGAATTCAAAATGGGTATTAGTATTTGGCAGTTAGCAATCGTATTAGGTATTGTTATTTTATTGTTCGGAACAAAAAAGTTGCGCAACATGGGTGGCGATATGGGTTCTGCAATTAATAGTTTTAAAAAAGCTATGAAAAGTGGTGCTGATGATGCAGACAAGAGTCTTGATAAAAAAGAAGGCGAGACGATAGAAGCTGAAGTGATCAAAAAAGATAAAGATCAGGCATAAAGTAAAGGATGATTATTTACTATCATGTTTGATGTCGGTTTTTTAGAGCTGGTTGTTATTATGGTGCTAGCGCTTTTGGTATTAGGCCCTGAGCGTTTGCCTAAGGCTGCGCGATCAGTAGGTTATTGGTTTGGTAAAGCCCGTCGGTATGTGGAAGGCATGAAAGCGCAAGTAGAAGCTGAGTTTGACTCAACCGAAGTGAAGCGTTTGTTACATAATCAGGAAGTACAAATACGTGAACTACAAAGTAAAATAAATCCGCTAGAAAATATTGCGGATATAGATCAGCAAAATCAATTTTTTGATGATGACGATCCAGGTACTGGGCACGTAGAAGCTGTAGCCGGCGAAGAAGCAAAAAAACCAGAAAAACCAGCAAGTCCTCAATATGAAATGATTGAGGAAGATGATGAGCGCTGGGATAGTTTGGATGAAAGCAGTGCGTCCATAGATACAGTCGAGAGCAGCCCTGTCGAAGTTAAAAAAACATTGGATAAAGCTCAATGAGCGAGCCGTTGGGCAGTAATGAGAATAGTAATCAAGAATTAGGTTTTGTTGGTCACTTAATGGAATTGCGCGACAGGTTGCTGCGCAGTGTACTAGTTGTTATTGCGGTTTTTCTAGTAGCCTTTCCATTTGCAAATGATATTTATCATATATTGGCTCTGCCATTGGTAAGCAATTTGCCGGAAGGCGGCAGCATGATTGCAACAGGTGTTGTTTCTCCTTTTTTAACACCCATCAAATTAGCTTTTATTTCATCTATTTTTATTGCCTTTCCATATTTGATTTTTGAAGCATGGGCATTTATTGCGCCTGGTTTATATAAACATGAAAAGAAATTAGCTGTACCTCTAATAGTTTCTAGTGCGTTACTGTTTTATGTGGGTATTTTATTCGCGTATTTTATTGTTTTGCCAAATGTGTTTGTTTTTATGATGTCGATGGCAATTGATGGTGTGAATCATGCTCCCGATATTACGTACTATTTAGATTTTGCCTTAAAGTTATTTTTTGCATTCGGCATAGCATTTGAAGTGCCTATTGCTACGATATTACTAGTATTGGGTGGAGTGACAACGCCAGATAGCTTGGCAGAAAAGCGTCCATACATAGTCGTTGGTGCGTTTATTTTTGGTATGTTGTTAACTCCACCAGATCCGGCCTCCCAGGTTATGTTGGCTGTGCCAATGTGGATATTATTTGAAATAGGATTATTGTTATCTCGTATGCTGAAGAAAAAAGAAGCTAAAGATGACAGCTATGAATCTTTTTCAGAAGAAGATATGGAAGCAGAGCTTGATCGCATTGAAGCAGAAGAAGACGAGTCCCCCAAGTTATAAAAGGTATTTTCATGGAGCAATTCATGATGAAACTTAACCTACAATCTTTCGATATATCGCTATAGCAAGCAAGTATGTATTGCTTTTCAGCGATCTAAATGCATAAAAAGATGCTTATAAGCCCACACAGCGGGCTTAAAATCAGGTATAATTTGCGCCGTAAAATTCAGGTATAAATCAGCAACTGTAGAGCAAAATAATGGCCGAGAAACGTAGTGTCCCACGCCGTCCCACTGTACTAATTATCTTAGATGGATTTGGTGTTAACCCAAGTCGCATCAACAATGCCGTTGTTGAAGCGAATACACCTCGTTTAGATGAATATTTCTCTAGAAATGCGCATATCACTTTAGACGCATCTGGGCTTTCAGTCGGGTTGCCGCCAGGTCAGATGGGGAACTCTGAAGTCGGTCACCTTACCCTGGGTTGTGGTACGGTACTAAAGCAGGATTTAGTACGCATAGATGATGCAATTAAGAGCGGCGAATTTTTAGAAAATGCTGCGCTGGTTGCTGCTATGGAAGATGCTGCGAAGCATGAAAGGCCTATGCATTTAGTAGGTTTGGTTTCCGATGGAGGTGTACACAGCCATGTAAAACATCTTTGTGCTCTAATTAAGATGTGCGCTCATTATAAAGTTAAGCCATTGGTTCATATGATTACAGATGGGCGTGATACTGCGCCCATGGCTGCGATGGGCTACTTGCCAGGTTTAGAAGAGGCGCTTGACGATGCAGATGGTGCAATTGCCACTATGTGCGGCCGATACTATGCAATGGATAGAGATAATCGCTGGGAAAGAACAGAGATATCATGGAAGGCAATGGCTAAGCTTGAAGGTGAGCAGCATGAAGCAGCACGCTACGCGATAGAGTCGTCATATAACAAGGATATTACTGATGAATTTATTATGCCATGCATCTTTCCTGAAGCTGAGCCTATTGAGGAAAATGATAATGTCATTTTCTTTAATTTCCGTAACGACAGGCCACGTCAGCTAGCTGCTGCCCTTAGTCAAAACGATTTTGATGGTTTTCCGCGAGGCGATTATGAGCCTGTGACGGTAACTTGCCTTACAGAGTATGACCCACATTATTTACTGCCTATCGCGTTTGCGCCACAGCGCCCAACAACAACCCTGGCATCAGTAGTCAGTCGCGCAGGCTTTAAGCAGTTCCATTGTTCAGAAACTGAAAAGTATGCACACGTTACGTTTTTCTTTAATGGTGGTCGCGAAGAAACCTGGGCAGGTGAAGAGCGAGTGATGATTCCGTCACCGCAGGTGGCAACGTATGATAAATGCCCAGAGATGAGCGCCAAAGAAGTTGCTGATGCCATGATTGAGGCATTAAAGTCACATGAATTTGGTTTCCTAGTGGTTAACTTTGCTAATGGAGACATGGTAGGGCATACAGCTAAACGTGAAGCGGTGATTGAAGCAGT
>Ga0316204_10010180_pt1 | contig 12218 bp, 12 predicted proteins | sample 6monrhotite_MG_2_FD_205661 | JGI IMG/M metagenome (GOLD analysis project Ga0316204, IMG submission 205661) | Microbial mat bacterial communities from mineral coupon in-situ incubated in ocean water Damariscotta River, Maine, United States -... | ecosystem: Environmental > Aquatic > Marine >...
ACCTGCTTCAAGGATCATATTGCCTTTGCTGAATAATGTTTCACCGTCATAACCATGAGCTAAGTCTTCGAGGGTTAATGCAAGGCGATGTAATTTTTTTGTTTGATTAAATCGAATGAAAGGACTGACACGACTGGATGGTTTAACTTCATCCAGTTTAATCTTTTCGAGTTGCTTGGCACGTGACGTTGCTTGCTTTGCTTTTGATGCATTGGCTGAGAAGCGGCTGACAAATTGTTGCAGGTCCGCTATCTGAGTCGACTTTTTTGCATTCTCTGAATGCAAACGCTCGCGCGCTTGAGTCGACGCAGTCATGAAGTCATCGTAGTTGCCAGGGTAAACACGTAATTCACCGTAATCTATATCGGCAATGTGGGTACAAACGGCATTCAGGAAATGTCGATCATGAGAAATGATGACCATGGTGCTCTTGCGTCCATTGAGCACGGTCTCTAACCAACGGATAGTATTGATGTCCAGGTTATTAGTTGGTTCGTCGAGTAAGAGGATGTCAGGATCTGAAAACAGAGCCTGTGCTAGAAGTACTCGCAGCTTCCAACCGGGGGCCACTTCACTCATGGGGCCATCATGTAATTCTAATTCTATACCTGCACTGATGAGCAGTTCACCGGCACGGCTTTCGGCGCTATAGCCATCCATTTCACCAAATCGGATTTCCAGTTCTGCAACCTTCATTCCGTCTTCTTCGGTCATTTCCGGGAGCGAATAGATTCGATCACGTTCTTGTTTCACTTCCCACAATTCCGTGTGTCCCATGATGACTGTGTCGATGACACCGTACTCTTCAAAGGCGAATTGATCCTGATGTAATTTGCCGACGCGATCAGTTGGCCCAATGGAGACGTTGCCCGCTGTTGGTTCAAGGCTGCCATCGAGTATCTTCATGAAGGTCGATTTGCCGCATCCATTGGCTCCTATCAGGCCATAGCGATTACTATCGCTGAATTTGACCGAGATATTTTCAAATAAGGGCTTGGAGCCAAACTGCATGGTGATGTTTGCTGTCGAGATCAATGGAGATTCCTGGATACGGTTAAATGAGCTGCAAAAGGTGGCGTACTATAGGTGTTTGTGGGTGAAACGTCGAGTTAAACTGTGCGAAATCGGCTACAGTTATGCTGAAATCGCATTGATTCTGTAAATAGATGAGGTAGATATGAGAGAGGATAAATTTGCCCGGATTCAATTACCGCGCCGTTCATTTTTGAAGTCTGCTAGTGCCTTAGCCCTGACACCCATAATCTCAGCCTTGCCGTATCGCGCATCGTCCGCCAAATCGACGTCTTCCATATTAACGAAGGCCATTCCGGCAACTAAGGAAATGATTCCCATAATCGGTATGGGTTCATGGCTAACGTTCAGTGTCGGTGGGGATGAAACGGATCGTGCGCGTTGTGTGGAAATATTACAGGCGTTTTTTGCGCGTGGAGGTGGCATGGTAGATTCTTCGCCGATGTACGGTTCTTCTCAAGAAGTCATCGGGCACTGCCTAACTAAATTAAGCTATCCAATTGGGTTATTTTCCGCAACCAAGGTTTGGATCTTGGGGAAGACCTTTGGCATAAATCAGATGAAATCAGCCGAGGAGATGTGGGGTGTTAAGCAGTTTGATTTGATGCAGATCCATAATATGTTGAGTTGGCGAACGCATCTGGAGACCTTGAAGGAATGGAAGGCGCAAGAGCGCATCCGCTACATCGGTATCACAACATCGCATGGCCGGCGCCATGAGAAATTGGAAAAGGCATTATTAGAAGAAGAGTTTGATTTTGTGCAATTCACCTACAACATGGTTGACCGCGAAGTTGAGCAACGTTTACTACCCATCGCAAAAGAGCGCGGCATTGCAGTGATTATTAACCGCCCGTTTCAAGGTGGAGGCTTATTTGATCTGGTTGAGGGAAAAGCCTTACCTGACTGGGCAAAGGAAATTGATTGCGTTAATTGGGCGCAGTTTTTTTTAAAGTTTGTGGTGTCTCATCCGGCAGTTACCTGCGCAATACCGGCCACGTCTCAGCTTGCACACATGCATGAAAATATGGGAGCGGGCTATGGAAAGTTACCCGATAAAGACATGCGCGCACGCATGCTGAGGTATTTTTCTAAGCAGATCTAAAGGTTAGGGATCCAGAAGCTTCTAATTACCTCATAAATGACAAAATCCTCAGTAAAAAGAGAAATATTCTATATATAGCGGTATTACAAATAGAATTACACAATATATAGATATTGGCATTGAAAAAACGTATGCTATTTAGCCCAACGAACATCGTTCATTTGAACGAGAATCTTAGGGGGATTATCGTTGTATTTTCAGGGGAGAGACCGCTGCTTAGCTGCGGTGGTGATGTTGTTGGTCGTTGTTCCATTATTTAACACTACTAATTCTTATGCTTCACATGATGAGGCATGTAGTGCCGCATGGCATGTCACTGGTTATTTCACACCAATAGAATCGGATTACCTACAAACTGATAAAACCAAAATCAAGATTGAGGAATTGGGAGAAAGCTCGCATGCCTCTGCCTTTCTTAAAGTCGTCATGATCGAAGGTTGGGGTAAGACAAAGGATGGTTGGTATTTGGGTCGTTTCTCAAACAAGTGGCACAAGAGTAATAAACCACTTAACGCATTAGGCAAACCTTTGGATGTGGGTTCGATTGCAACTGATAAAAATATTATCCCAACGGGCGTAGCTTTAAAGATCCCGAGTTTACCAAACGCTTTAAAGGATCAGTTATATATCTCTGATGATGTAGGCAGTGCGATCAAAAATACGCATGTTGATATATATACTGGTGAGGGCAAACAGGCTGAAGCAGTGACTTATGAAATAACAGGGAAAGATCATACCGTATGTCGATTAAGCGCAATTTAATCTTAACGCAATCTTTTTACTTTAAACTTACGACCTTTTATTTTTCCTTCTGAAAGTACTTCCAAAGCTTGTTTTGAAACCGCTTGTTCTACAGCGACGTAGGCTAGCTTATCAAATATATCAATTTTACCAATTTGATTGCCCGTAAGTTCAGTGTTGCCTGTTAAGGCTCCGAGGATATCACCTGCGCGCACCTTGTCTTTACGCCCGGCATTGATACATAGCGTGACCATTGGTGGATAAAGTTTGTTGTTATCTTTTGCCTTAAGTGTTGTAGCCGTTTCGATTTTAACAGGACTATTTTTATACTCTTCTATTGCTTCGACTCTAAATTTTTCAGAGGCCATGAAGAAACTAAATGCCAAGCCATCTTTATCAGCACGACCAGTGCGGCCGATACGGTGAATATGTATCTCAGGATCGGGTGATAACTCGAAATTAATTACGGCATGTAATTCTTTTATATCCAGACCACGCGCGGCAACATCAGTTGCAATTAAAATTGAACAGCTTTTATTAGAAAATTGTATTAATACTTGATCGCGATCACGCTGTTCTAGATCACCATGTAAGGCCAGCGCATGAAAACCCTGTTGCCATAATTCGCTAGCAAGATCCTGACATTGTTGTTTTGTATTACAAAATACTAAACTTGATTCTGGTTGATAGTGTCGCAACAAGGTGATTAATGTCTTTGTTCTTTCGCCGGGTGTAATTTCATAAAAAATCTGTTTTATCTTTTTATCGTCATGCACACTTTCAACACGAACATCGACGGGATTTTTTTGAATGGTGTTACTGATTTTTTTTATTTCATTCGGATAGGTCGCAGAGAATAATAAGGTTTGTCTTTTCTGCGGTGCTATTTTAATGACACGCATAATCTCGTCATGAAAGCCCATGTCCAGCATACGGTCGGCCTCATCCAGTACCAGTATTTTCAGATCATCTAGTTTTAATGAGCCTTTATCTAAATGTTTTAATATGCGCCCAGGGGTACCTACAACAATATGTGGTTGATGTTCCAGCGAAGCAAGTTGTGGGTCCATAGATTTCCCACCACATAGAGTTACGATTTTGGTATTGGGAATTGAACGTGCAAGGCGTCTTATCTCATTAGTGACTTGATCGGCTAGTTCACGTGTCGGGCAAAGTATCAGTGACTGTACTTGATAAGTGGTGACTTCAAGCTGGTGCAGTAGACCAATTGCAAAAGCCGCCGTTTTGCCACTTCCGGTTTTAGCCTGAGCCAGTAGGTCTTTGCCTTCCAGAATAGCAGGCAGACCTTGAGCCTGAATTGCCGTCATTGTGTGATACTCCAATGACTTAATATTGGCCAATTCTTCGGGTCTTAGCGGTAGTGATGAAAAGTCTGCTGTTGTCACTAGATCTTACTCTTTATTAGCTTGTAGGAAGGGGGCGCATAATAGCATTAATAAAAACAAGTCCCAGAACAATATTCATTAATATTAATGTCTGATAATTAGAGAATATACCGTTTTCCCCCTAGCTTGATTCGAAACAGACACTATAATAGCCGCCGTTGGCACTCGTCTTCGGGCTATTTCACCCCCTCAACTTGTATGTACTGCTGGAATAATAGATTTATCCGCAGTTTCGGGATCAGATTAGCGCTTGTGAACTAGCGCATTAGTACCCACCAACTATTTTTAATTATATTCAGACAGACCATTTGTGGCTGTTCGTTGCTTTTCGATTATAGGATTTAGATGCTTTTACTTTCAAAAAAACAAGATTGGTTAGGCAATATTCGCGCTGACATTTTGGCAGGACTCGTTGTTGCGCTTGCGTTGATTCCCGAGGCGATTGCCTTCTCTATTATTGCTGGTGTTGATCCTAAAGTGGGTCTTTACGCTTCTTTTTGTATTGCTGTGACGACGGCCATTGTTGGTGGACGTGCAGGCATGATCAGTGCCGCTACAGGTGCGATGGCGTTGTTAATGGTGACGTTGGTAAAAGAGCATGGACTAGAATATTTGTTAGCTACAACCTTGTTAACGGGAGCGATTCAAATAACTGCTGGCTACTTAAAGCTAGGCAGTCTAATGCGGTTTGTTTCACGTTCGGTAGTAACCGGCTTTGTAAATGCATTGGCGATATTAATTTTCATGGCACAACTACCTGAGCTAACGGGTGTGAGCTGGCATGTCTATGTAATGACCCTAAGCGGCTTGGGAATTATCTATTTATTTCCGCTTATTCCTGCCATTGGAAAATCGATTCCTTCACCGCTGGTGTGCATTGTTGTTTTAACTGGCATTGCATTAATGTTGAAGCTGGATATTCGAACGGTAGGTGATATGGGTGATTTACCCGATACCTTGCCCATGTTTCTTTGGCCAGATGTACCATTAACCATAGAGACGCTAAAGATTATTCTTCCTTATGCGGTTCCGCTGGCAGTAGTCGGTCTATTGGAATCATTAATGACGGCGACGATTGTTGATGATTTAACGGATACGGATAGTGATAAAAACCGAGAGTGCAAAGGACAAGGGATTGCCAATATTGGGTCAGGTCTAATGGGTGGCATGGCCGGTTGTGCAATGATTGGCCAATCAGTCATTAATATTAAATCAGGTGGCCGCGGACGATTATCAACCTTGCTTGCCGGTGTCTTATTGTTGATTATGGTGGTGTTTCTAGGCGATTGGATTAGCCAGATACCCATGGCAGCACTGGTTGCTGTGATGATCATGGTCTCGATAGGAACGTTTAACTGGGGTTCTTTTCGCGATCTAAAGCAACATCCGCTTTCTTCTAATTTGGTTATGATGACCACAGTCTTGGTCGTCGTATGGACGCATAACCTGGCTTTGGGTGTTTTTGTTGGTGTACTGCTGGCATCATTGTTTTTTGCAAACAAAATTAGCCATTTAATGTATGTTGAATCTGAATATGATGAGGATAGTGACACTCGAACTTATCATGTTGTGGGACAGGTATTTTTTAGTTCAGCAGATAAATTTATCGCTGCCTTTGATTTCAAGGAAGCGGTAGAAAAAATTGTGATTGATCTAAATCGCGCACATTTTTGGGATATCACCTCGGTGTCTTCTCTGGATAAGGCGGTGATTAAGTTGCGACGACAAGGTGCAGATGTAGAATTAATCGGGCTTAATGTAGCCAGCTCAACGATAATTGACCGCTTTGGTGTGCATGATAAACCAGAAGAGATTGAAAAAATTATGGGTGGCCACTAATGACGAATAATAAAAAATTAATTATGGCTTGTATCGATGGGTCTAAGCTTTCTGAAGCAGTTTGTGATTATGCTGTTTGGTTAGCACAACGCATTGAAGGGCCATTAAAGCTTATGTACACCATTGACCATCATCCAGAGACGGCGAAAGAAGTTGATTTGTCCGGTAATTTGGGTGTGGATAGTCGAGATCATTTGCTAGAAGAAATTACCAGCAGTGAACACACACGCAGTAAATTGCGTTTAAAGGAAGGTAAGTCTATTTTACAGGCGGCAAATGAGCGTGTTGTTGAGGATGGATTTAAAGATCCGATTCTATGTTTGCAACACGGTAGCTTGATTGAGACTTTGGTCGAGTTAAAAGAGGAATTACGTATTCTTGTCATAGGTGCGCGCGGGAAAATACACGAAGATCAAACCGATAAAATCGGTGCAAAACTAGAATCGATGATACGTTCTTTACATGGACATATTTTAGTTGCTTATGACGTCTTCAAAACTCCAGAACGGATTATGATTGCCTATGATGGTAGTGAAACCAGTGACAAACATATTGACATGATAGCTAATAGCCCTTTATACAAAGGCCTAAGTTGTCACCTGGTCTGCGTTAATAAAAAGGATACGGCTGATAGTCTCATTGAGAATGCAGTTAATAAACTTAAAACTGCAGGATGGAGTGAAATTATCAGTGCCAGTTTACAGGGTAAAACTGAGGATGAGTTATGTGACTATCAAGTCAGCCATAATATTGACTTGACGATCATGGGTGCATTTAATCACACTCGATTACACGATCTAATATTGGGCAGTTTTACTGCAAAAATGTTACTTAATACCAGGACACCCTTACTCTTGCTTAGATAACACGTCTATTTATACACTGAGAGAACTAAAATTGAATAGAACTACAATTAAAGATTAACGTAGTCTATTTTAATAGAACCGTCTTTTTCATATTTTTTATTTTCAATTAATTCTTTCGCTGCGGCTTCAATTTCCTTTCGGTATTTTATGACAGTCTCAAGTGGTGTATCTGCTACTACGGGATATTTAGTTTTTATATCAGCATAGGCGATTCGACAAGACACGCGTTTGCCACTGACTTGAGCCGCTATTGTGATAATTTCTGTTTCCGGATTCCAGCAATGCAATGTCGGGAAAGATATACGTCCGTCACCGGCTGTTTTTTGTTTATGGACTATGGCTTCCATTATTATTTACCTCTGTCATTTATGACGTCCCCATGTGTTGGGACAGATTTATTATTAAAAGACCAATCACGACAATCATCTGTTTTTGATGTTCGTGATGGCCTTCAATAATCTAACTAATATTAAACTGCTGGTCTTTCTGCCGAGGCTGAACGTCGTTGACGATTGCCAGGGGTGCTATTTCGGTTACTTGAACTGTTTGGCTTGCCATAACGACTACGCTGATTTTGTTCACTCGAACCGTTGCGCTTACCTTTATATTGTTTTGGTTTATTGCCGTTGCTGTTGTTAGGATTCGCGCGTTTTTTATTTTGCGACGATTTACCTGAGACAGAATCAGGGACAATATGCTGTGGTTCAAAGGTTTCTATTTCTTCACGTTCGATCTTACGTTTTATCAGTCGTTCGATATCTTGTAGCTGTTTGGCTTCATCAGCACTAACCAAAGAGATAGCTTGACCACTTGCTCCGGCACGACCTGTGCGGCCGATGCGATGGACATAGTCTTCAGGCACATTCGGCAAATCAAAATTAACAACATGTGAAAGTTGATCTATGTCTATGCCTCTTGCAGCGATATCAGTTGCAACCAATATCTGAGTTTTATTCTTTTTAAATCCGTCGAGTGCCTTCGTGCGTTGCGCTTGACTTTTATTGCCATGAATTGCAGCAGCATGGATATTATCGCGTGATAAGCGTTTCACCAATTTATCGGCGCCATGCTTGGTGCGACTGAATACTAATACTTGATACCAGTTTTCTTTGCGTATCAGATGACTGAGAAGATCAGCTTTACGAGCTTTATCGACGGGATAAACTACTTGTGAGATAGTTTCAACGGCCGAATTACGTGGTGCAACATCGATCTCAACCGGGTTATTGATAATGCCTTTAGCGAGTTGTCTAATTTCTTGTGAAAACGTAGCAGAGAACATCAGGGTCTGTCGCTGCTTCGGTAGCAGCGCCATGATTTTTTTGATGTCATGGATAAAGCCCATGTCCAACATACGGTCGGCTTCATCTAATACCAGTATTTCAATATCATTGAAGTTGATAGCGCGTTGTTGGAACAGATCAAGTAAACGACCTGGTGTCGCAACTAATACATCGACACCGCGACGTAGTTTCATCATTTGAGGGTTTATTTTAACACCTCCAAAGACAACGGCAGAACGTAGTTGTAAATGTTTGCCGTAGGTAAACACACTTTCTTGTACTTGTGCGGCAAGTTCACGAGTTGGAGTTAACACCAATGCACGTGCACGGTTATTCTTTACCGGTGGTTTTTCATTAAGTAGTTGTAACAATGGCAGGGTGAAGCCGGCGGTTTTTCCGGTGCCGGTTTGTGCTGCGGCCATTACATCATGGCCCTCTAAAATAGCAGGAATGGCTTGCGCCTGAATAGGTGTAGGGCTTGTATAGCCTGTGTCGCGTACAGAACGCAATAATTCTTCGGATAATCCGAGTTTTTCAAATGTCATTAATAATTTCCTAAATATAGGTTTGTACCATTACGCAAAAGCTCAACTGAGAAAAATATCAGCGAAATGGCGTATAAATCTGGCGAAGTAAAATAAGCTCTAATATTTGCGCACGCGTAAACGCGTATACAGTTCGGGGCAGTAGATAGCTTTGCCGTAAGTGCGGCATGCAGTAATTGGCTCTCAAAGGGAGGGACAGTTGGACTCTTTGGATGGATTGCTATTATAAATAATCGGCAATGCAGTGAGGCGAACTAACAACTAGTGATGACGCTCTGGACACCTACTGGTGTCAAGATGCGCGCACTCTAACATAGAATCAAACAATTTATTGGCATTTATTTCAGGATAGAAGCTGTTTTATGCTATTAGCGAGCTTATATCCACTCAAAAAGGCAGCTTCTATACGACCTTTTATAAACCAATCACCACATACCCCAAGTTTTAGTTCACCATCGATATGGTAATCCACAGCGGTAGTCTGATTAGTATCTGCATATCGCCAGCGATGTGTCGTCATATATTCACTACTTGAAAAATCATCTGCCAACAGGCTGTTTAACTCATCGAGAATAAGGTGCTGTATGTCTAATATTGCTTCATCTATATGGTCTTCCGACCATTGGTTGTCGGTTTGAACAATCAATGTTTGTTTATCGTCGCGTCCGGGTTTATTCGAGTTTAATGCCATCCATGAAATAAGTGAGTTCTTAACGATTGCCGCCTGCCATTCCCACAGTAATGGCTTGCTGGTAGCTAACATTAACGTGTAACAGCCAAGCATCTTACATTTTTTAAAATGGTGATAACCCGAAAAGGAAGCGGGTAAAAGTTTTTCTGCTTGTGGTGCGGGTGTTGTATTGATAATCCATTCATATGGTCCAAATGTCTGATCATCTTTCGATTTTAGGAACCAATGCTGATGTCGTTTTTCTATTTCGGTGATTTCTGTATTTAAATTGACATCAATCTCCTTTGCCATAGCGATACATAATTCATTCATCTTCGGTACAGGCACATAATGTAGTTCCGACCAGACCCTTGCTTTAGCAATCTGGCCTTTTTCCAGCAGCATCAGTTTTGGTTTCCATTCCTGCAAGATTCCTGTTTTTATATAGGGGGCTAAAAAAGATTTAAAGGCTTCGTCACGCACGGTAAAATCCTGAGCGCCATGATCAAACTGATAAGGGTCGGCGTAACGCGTTGACATCCTGCCGCTGACACCACGCGATTTTTCAAATATTTGGACAGATGCTATTTCTTTGAGCTGATTTGCAACGGTGAGGCCGGACATTCCCGCACCAATGATGGCAATACGTTTCATATTTTCTTCAATCTAAATTGGATAGTGCTGGGCTGATTTTTAATAAAATCCTTGTCTTGGACGAATTCTGTTTTACAGTACATGCTTAGTTAAGCAATACACTATAAAATTATTACAATCTATCTAATAGGCAGAACTTATTATGGACAAGATACATCATGTCGCTATACAGGTGAACAATATTAAAACAGCGGTTAAATGGTATACCGATAAGTTTGATGCCAGTCTCGATTATGAAGATGAAACATGGGCATTACTTAAGTTTAGTAACCTATCACTTGCCTTGGTCATGGCTGACCAACACCCTCCTCATTTTGCAATCGAAAGTACAAATGCTGAAGCTTTTGGTAAGTTAACAAAGCATCGAGATGGAACGGCATCGGTTTATATTAAAGACCCGTTTGGAAATTCAGTTGAAATTATTGAAACAAAATAGTTATTTTAAAACAGTTTTTATGTATGAATAATGAAATGACAGATAAAACTAAAACTATTATTTATTGCTTAAGCTACGGAGGTTTGTTGCCGTTTGTCATTACACTGGCGGGTGTTTACTACGGTAGTAAAGAGCTTAGTTCGTATTCAATGGTTGCATTCGTTGCCTATGGCGCAGTTATCCTAGGCTTCGTTGGCGCGGTTCATTGGGGTTTCTTGCTGACGACTGATTCGATACAAAGACAAGGCCTACTATTATCAACTAGCGTGTTGCCAGGGCTAATTGGTTGGTTAGCGCTAATCTGTAATTTAGATACTGCGTTGCTAATGCTTTGTATTGCGTACCCAATTCTATTTATCTATGAGAAGTTTTCAGTATTAAATAGCTTGTTACCAGCATGGTACATGCTGATGCGGTTCAGGTTGACCATTGTGGTTACTCTATTGATGCTTATTGGACAGGGTGCTGTTTATTCTATGGGATGATGAGTTAGGTAAAGTGAGCCAAATATGATGCTTCAACTAAGGTAATATTTCACTGCCATCCCAGGCAAATACTTTGCCGCTATCATTTTTATCTAACTTACTAATCACTTCAAACAGATAATTTGCTGATTGCTCAGTTGTTGTAAGTTGTCCCGGCTTCAGGTTTCTTTGGAATGGTTTGGATAATTCAGTATCTACCGTACCGGGGTGAAGACCCACACAAATAGTATTCGGTGAGCGTCTATTAAATTCAATTGCGAGAGTTTTAGTGATCATATTCTGTGCAGCCTTTGCCGCTCGGTAGGCATACCAGCCACCAGCGCGATTATCGGAAATACTACCGACACGAGCAGAGATATTCGATAGTACGCTTCGTTCTTCATGACGAAGCAGCGGCAATGCATAGCGAGCAATGAGTAAAGGGCCAATCGAGTTAATTGCAAAAGACTGAGCGAGATTATTAGCATTAATATCTTCAAGACGTTTTTCAGGTTGAAGCCCCTTACTGTTATGCAACAGACCAGTGCAATTAATAATCAAATGTAACTTGTTTGTCTGTTCAGTTATTGTAGTGAAGGCTCTTTCTATACTTTCCTGGGCACTAATATCCATCGAAACTATTGTTATCTGTGATTTATAGTCTGATCTTAACGTGTTTAGTTGAACAGAATTCTTCATTTGAAGTTCTCTGACACTAGCAATGACATGGATGCCTTTTTTCAGCAGGAGCTGTATCATTGATATTCCAATACCCCCCGATGCACCAATAACGAGTGCGTTATGCATATATTAAACTCCGTAATAAATTTAGATAGGTTGATATTAGTTCATGAGGACTAGTATAAGTTTAAATGTCACTGCATATTTAGTATGAATGACCTATACATAGTGTTATTGGTAAACCATAATGGAAATGGTTTACGTTATTATTATCTTCACTAAACAAAAAAATATTGTACTCATAATATAGTCATGCCTTCTGTCAATTTACTGCGAAGACATATTTAAATTAAGCTATGAATGTATGGAAACCAACCTTGGCAATCATGTGTTGTCACATTCTTACAGGCACAGCTTCTGTTACGACACGTTATCTGGTGTCAGTACTGGATCCGGTAGAGATCGCCTTTATGCGATATCTCTTTGGTGGTTTTGC
>Ga0316204_10010181_pt1 | contig 12218 bp, 17 predicted proteins | sample 6monrhotite_MG_2_FD_205661 | JGI IMG/M metagenome (GOLD analysis project Ga0316204, IMG submission 205661) | Microbial mat bacterial communities from mineral coupon in-situ incubated in ocean water Damariscotta River, Maine, United States -... | ecosystem: Environmental > Aquatic > Marine >...
ACGGTGGACGCGAGCACGTTGTAGTCGAGGAATTCGCCACCTTTTAAAAGAGTAGCCACGCCTGTGCCGCCATAAATCAAAACACCCAGCGACAATAGCCAGCGACTCACCCATGCCGGGATTACCAGGCGGGCAATGCGCACACCATAAATCAAGGCATACAAGATGAATGCCACGGCAAAAATAACACCGGCCTGAAAGCCGCCGCCGGGTCCGAAGTCGCCATGGAACTGCACATACAGGGCGAACAACAAAATCGGCGGGATCAGCAGCTTGGCGACAACGCGCAAGAGGGTTTTTTCGACCATCATGATGAGGCCTCCTCATCGTCTTCGCGACGTCGGCGGGCGGCGCGGGAACCAGGCATGACACTGCCTTTGGAGCGACCGATGATCACCAATACGCCGACGGCCGCAGTAAAGACCACTGCCGTCTCGCCAAGTGTATCGTAACCGCGATAGCTGGCCAGAACGGATGTGACGATGTTGGGCGGGCCGACTTCTTTACCCGACTTTTCGATGAAGCGGCTGGCAACGTGTCGGTGGATCGGTGCATTGGCATCACCGTAACGCGGCATGTCGAAGGTGCCATAAATCAAGACCCCACCCGTGGCAAATACCAGCAGCAGCGCGAGGGGCGAGAGGCCCTTGTGGACTTTTTCCTCATCCGTGGTCATGGACAAGGTGCCGAGCATCAAGACAGTGGAGATACCTGCGCCCACGGCGGCCTCGGTAAAGGCCACATCGACGGCATCCATGACGACGTAGAGCACCGCGGCAAACAGTGAATAGATGCCGGTCAGCATGACCACGGTAAACAGGTTGCGCAGCCGCACCAGCCAGAACGCGGTTACGGTCATGAACAGCAACAAGGAGATGACGATCAGGTGTTCGATAGGTCAGTCTCCTTTTTGGACTTTCTGCTTTTATCTTGCTGGGCTTCTTCGAGCTCTTCAATTGTGGAGCCAGGATTGACGCCGCCATAAATGGCCGCGCGCGCCAACGCAAATGTGATGGTTGGCGAAGTGAAGAAGATAAACAGTGAGATTAGGCCCAACTTGACCACGACGATCCAATCATCGGCCTGGAACATCAGGCCGGCCAAAATCATCATTATGCCCATTGTGTCGACCATGCCCGCGCCGTGCATGCGGGAAAAGATATCCGGCAAGCGCACGATTCCAAAGGCCCCTACGACGGCGAAGAACGCGCCGGTGACGATGAACATCCAGCTGATCCAGTCGGCGAGGGGAAGGGGGCCGAGTGGCATACTCAAAAACGTACTGATCACTTCCGGCATCACACGTCCCCCTCGTCGGGGCCGTCCATGGGGTGGCCGAGGTCCTGGAATTTGACATATTTGGTCACTGCAATGGTGCCGATAAAATTGATCAATGCATACAGCAGGGCGATGTCGAGAAATTCGGGCCGTCCGTCGAGGAAACCGTAAACTGAAATCAGTACCACCGTCAGGGTGCCGGTGACGTTTACCGCAAGAATGCGGTCGAACACCGTCGGTCCGACAAAGGCGCGGATCATACTCAGCATCATCGACACAAGAACGGCAAGTGCTGCAACGGCAAACATGGAGATGGTCATGACCGCTCCTCAGTGTGCTCTTCGTCCGGCTGATCCATGGCTTCCATGGCGGTGCAGCGGCGGTCCATCTCTAGGCTTTCAACTCCTTCGCGTGCGGCATGGGTCAAGGCATGGATTTCAAACATGCCCTCGTCATCCATTGAGATCGTCACCGTGCCGGGCGTCAATGTGATTGAATTTGCATAGGTGGTGAGACCGACGTCGCTCAGCTGCGTGGCTTTGGTTTTAAAGATGTGCGGCTGGATTTTCATCCGTGGGCTGAGGATAATTTTGGCGACGTCCCAGTTGGCCTTGACGATTTCCAAACCCAGCCACGGGTAATATAATAAGGCGCGAGGACCAAGGTGAATGGGGTGACCTTCGTGGTCAACGACATCCATCTTATGTGCAATCCACACCGTTAGCACTACGGAGGCAATACCGAGTCCCAGTAGCAGTGGCTCGAACATGCCCGAAAGCAACGCCCAAAGCACGGCGAGGGTCGTGCCCAGTGATATGGCATGAAACACGTTTTTTGGCTCCCGCAGTTAACCTCTTCACTGATCGGAGAATAGGAGCGGTGCCCCCGTGACGCAAGTGAGATCGGCCCTAAACTGGCTTGTTTCCCACAGAACGGGATAAACCCTGACGTCCTTTGCGCCCGACGCTCTGCCCGGAGCGGACGGCCTCGATGGCATATGGGCGTTAATCGTAGGGTGACGCCGTGCATGGCGGTCGTTATGATCCGCCATTATGTACAACTTTTTCATACGATCTGGTGTGGTTATTGCGGTTGTTTTTGGCGCAATTGCCCTGTTTTCATGGTTTGACCTGTCAGCCGTTCTTACCGCGCGCGCAGCAGCGGGGGAAGCGATTGAGGGTGGCGAATCGGGGATGTTCCAAACTGGACATATCACCATCACCACAGCCGACGGTTATAGCCACGACTTTCAGGTGGAATTGGCCGTAACCCCGCCACAGCAACGCCGCGGTTTGATGTTTCGCAAAACCCTGGGTGCACGCCATGGCATGTTGTTCGATTATCACCCGCCCCGGCGCATAGCCATGTGGATGAAAAACACATTTATATCGCTCGATATGGTGTTTTTCGACGTGAAAGGGCGCATCGCGCATATGGCCACGCACACAGAGCCTCTATCACAGGACCTAATCGCCACACCGATGGCGATACGCTATGTCCTTGAAGTCCCTGCCGGTACGGTTGAAAGGCTTAGACTGGGGCTTGGTGATCGTTTGCAGGTGCGGTGAACGGTGTAACGCCCGGTTTTGAATACTGACGCTTTTTATCGGCGTACATGGAACGATCAGCCAAGCAAACCAATTGGTCTACGCTGTCGGAATGATCAGGGTATAAGGCATAACCGATACTGGCCTGCACGTTCATGACCCTGGATTTAAACGTGAACGATGACGCGATTTCGGCTTTGAGCTTGCTGATGACCTCCTCAATTTTTGCCGTGTCTTTGACTTCCGTGAGAACCGCTGCGAATTCATCGCCGCCAAATCGTGCGACCGTGTCGGTTTCGCGTAAAACGGCGGTTAATCTCTTGGCGGTTGTTTTGAGGATGTGGTCGCCAGCATCGTGCCCCAGGGTGTCGTTTACGGTTTTGAAGCCATCGAGATCCACAAACAACACCGCCAGTTTTTCTTTATGCCGATTGGCGTTGGCCATGGCATGTTCAAGTCTGTCAAAAAACAGGCATCGGTTGGGGATGTCGGTCAGTGTGTCGTGCGTCGCCATATGCTTGATTTGCGCCTCAGCCAAGTCGCGGCGAACAATATAGCGATATAGGGTGTAGGTCGGTGCGATCATCGCCACAACAGCAAAAAATGTTATGGTTGCAACGGAACGAAAGCGGTCGTCGAAGGTTTGCATTTCGATATCGGTCGCAGCCAAAGCGCCCCAGCTTTCCCAGTTTGACTTGATCAAAAATTCCCACAAGAAAGCGAGAGCCGCCATAAGCAGCATGACCTTCAGCGAAAAAACCACGGCCTGAAGCGCCGGATGAGTTTTGGAGTTAAAGTCTCTCAGCATCTCTAGCTTGGACCGCATGCCCTATGCGATCCTATCCCCATTTTTGTGTGATTTTGTGTGGCTGGGTAAATTTATTGGTGGAGTTTTATGTTAAAAATCACCTTATGAGTGTTGTTTATTATTTGTTACGTGGCAATAATCTGATTGTGTAGGGTGCTGGCATTGCTATGAAGGCAGCCTGATGCAGGGTGATGTTTTCCACAAAGTTCATTTGTTCCCATTTAGGCTCAATATAACGCTTGCTTATAAACGTCAAAGCACCTAGAAACCCCTCAGTCGGGGAGTGGCGCAGCCTGGTAGCGCATCTGGTTTGGGACCAGAGGGTCGCAAGTTCGAATCTTGTCTCCCCGACCATTTCCCTGAGTACACATTTCAGTTCAAATTTATGTCATCTTCTATTGGCATTTTTCCCGTGGCGAGCACACCGTATTTTTGCGTTAAATAGTATGATCTTTGTGTGCGCAGGGGGCAAAAGGTGGCATGTTGTGGTTTAGGATTAAATATGCCGAGCCAAGCCGGAATGATCACAGATAACGAGTTCGCAGGAATGCGTGAAAAGCTTATGGAAGCAGTCCGTGAGCTTTGTTCTTTGTGCGTTGAGCCGAGGCCAAATGCCTTGACGCTTAATTTTGATGACCCTCTTCAATGTACGTGTTCATGTCATAAATCGGAGGGACTCATTGATGCTATGCGTGGGATTGATGCCGGCCTTAATCGATAGCATTCCATGTGTTCCTCGGTCTTGTCAGCCGTCGGGCGTATGTGTAAGGTCTACACAGGTACCTTTGATAAAGGTGCGGAAGTCCTGAAACACAATTTAAATCATATGGTTAGCTTGTTCGTTTTGTGATTAACTCTTTCGATTGCACCGTCTGCGTGGCTTTGGCTACGTCTGAAACAGGCGCGATGCACTTACGATAGAGTTGCATGAAGCGAATTTACATCTGGGGATATGGATATGGCGAGCGCACGCATTTACCGGCCGGCAAAAAACGCGATGCAATCTGGGCAGGCACGGATGAAGAAATGGGTTCTGGAATTTGAACCCAGCGAAGCCAAAACCCTTGACCCATTGATGGGCTGGACCGGTTCCGGCGATACGCGCGGGCAGCTTAAGCTGCGTTTCGATACGCAAGAGATGGCGGTGGCCTATGCCGAGCGTATGGGATTGGAAACTGAAATTTCACTTCCGCATGAGCCTAAAAAAATCCATAAAGCCTATGCTGACCGCTTTGCTTTCGACAGAGTGCGTTAAGCCCTTTCGGTTTATCCCGTCTTGCCCCTGATGTTTTGGGGGCCATGGGGCCCCGTAGCTCAGTTGGATAGAGCATCGGATTTCTAATCCGACGGTCACTGGTTCGAATCCAGTCGGGGTCACCATTATTCAAACAGCCTATGAATGTTTGAGTGTTAACGCAGCGCAGGTCTCTCTGTTAGGTCCGTTCGTACCAAGCTTTGCTGGCATTGACGATTTTGACCACCGACAGCATCACCGGCACCTCAACCAAAACCCCCACCACCGTCGCCAGCGCGGCACCGCTGTCGAACCCGAACAAGCTGATGGCTGCGGCAACGGCAAGCTCGAAAAAATTGCTGGCCCCGATCAGTGCCGACGGTGCGGCGACATTGTGACTTTCGCCAACGGCTCTATTGAGTAAGTAGGCCAGACCCGAATTGAAATAAACCTGGATCAAAATCGGCACCGCCAAGATGGCGATGATGAGTGGCTGGTCGAGGATCTGTTCACCCTGGAAACCGAACAAAAGTACCAATGTCGCCAAAAGGGCACTGGTGGATACCGGGTCCAGTGTATGCAAAACGCGTTCAAGGCGCGGCGGACCGCCGACAGTCAACAGGCGCCGACGGATCGCTTGAGCCATCACCACCGGCACCATGATGTACATCAAAACCGATAGGAACAAGGTGTCCCATGGCACCGTAATAGCTGATAACCCGAGCAATAGGGCGACAATAGGGGCGAAAGCGAAGATCATGATGATGTCGTTGAGCGCCACCTGACTGAGAGTGAAGTGAGGTTCGCCATTGCTCAAGTTGCTCCACACAAACACCATCGCCGTGCACGGTGCTGCGGCTAGGATGATCAGTCCGGCGATGTAGGAATTGATTTCGTCTGCGGGCAGGTAAGGCGCGAACAGGTGACCGATAAACAGCCAACCGAGCAGGGCCATGGAAAATGGCTTCACCGCCCAATTCACAAACAATGTCACACCGATTCCGCGCCAATGCTCGCCCACCTGTCGCAATGCGCTGAAATCGATTTTCAACAGCATGGGCACGATCATTAACCAAATCAGCACCGCCACGGGCAGATTGACCTTGGCGATTTCCAGGGTACCGATGGCCTGGAAGGCTGAGGGGAAAAAAGCCCCCAATGTAATGCCAAACACGATGCAAACCGCGACCCACAAACTCAAATAACGGCCAAAAACGCTAAGCGCAGCGGTATTTTTTGATGATGTCATGGGCTGTTCCTTTTAGGTAATCCTCAACATCGATGAACAATAAGCGTACATGCGTCATCCATCTGGGTGATACCTGCGATCATTGGGAGACGATATCATTTGCCGTATAGAGAAGCCTGTTTAAAGGCTCACCTTGTTCTTAATTATATACACGCCATCACGACTGGCGGAGGGAATATGAGACGCATTCTGGTGATCGATGACGATAAATTTGTCCGCACTTCCATCCGTGCCGTGTTGGAAGGCGCTGGGTATGATGTCTCGGATGCCGGCGATGCTTACGCCGGAATCCGGATGCAACGCACCCATCCGTTCGATGCGGCCATTATCGATTTGGTGATGCCGCAAAAGGAAGGATTGGAAACGATTCGGGAGCTGAAGCAGGAGTATCCCGAGCTTCCCATCATAGCGATCTCGGGCGGCGGTGAAATTGTCAAAAAGAACTTTGTTGAGGTCGCAGAGCTGTTTGGCGCTGTCGCAACGCTGGAAAAACCGTTTGGCGGTGAAGAGTTATTGAGCACACTTCACGCCGCAATTTTAAACGCCAAAAATCCTCCCCCTATACCGCCAAGCGCGAATACGGCGAGCGCTTAAGCGTTCAGTCTAGGTTGATTTCGGATGCTTTCTGTCGATGGCTGGACGGTTATTTGCAGGCAGGGCGTGCTTTGACCATACCATAGCCAAACACAGTATCTTTGCCCGGCTTGCCGAGATCGCGTGTCGCCGCGCTCAACGCTCTGCGCAGGTCGTTGGCTGTGGGGGTCTTGCCCGCATGGCTCAATATAGCAGCCATCGCCGTGATGTAAGGTGTGGCGAACGATGTGCCGCTTTGCGGTTTGCCGCCACCACCAGCAAGAGCAGTGTAAATACCGACACCCGGCGCGGCGAAATCGACATATTTGCCTTGATTGGCGTGACTGTAGATCAATTCAGGTCCCTTGGTCGCTGTCACGGCCACAACGTGCTCGTAAGCGGCGGGGTAGGCGGGTTTGTCCGCACGACCCCAGTTGCCAACGGCGGCGACCAGCATCAGGTTGGCCCTTTTGGCAAGGGAAAATGCCTTACGCACAACTCTGTTGTCATTGCCCGCGATGGAAAGATTGATGGCATCCACCTTGTGCATAGCCAACCAGTTGATGGCTTTCATCAAGCCGACGGCCGAACCGATTTTTTTACCTTTTTCGTTGATTTCGAACATGTTGGCCGCGTAAAGCTGGGCACCGGGCAAAAGGCCGCCCCATTCAGCTTTGCCAATTAACATCGCGGCCACAGCGGTGCCGTGATCCGGCGGTCCGGGCTTGCGTCCTGCTTTGGTGAAAGCTTGGTATTTTATTTTTTGCCCAACGAGTGCCGGGTGCGTGAGGTCGACCCCGCTGTCGATCTGGCCCAAAATGAGTCCCGTGCCGCATGATGCAGACAGGTTTTCCCATCCCGCCATGGCGCGGGGGTTTGACCCAGCCATGCCGGGTGAGGTTTTGGCGGCACTGCCTTCAAACTGGTGATTGGCGTCAATGGTGACCCCCGGCAGAAGAACGCTGAGTTTTTTGATGGCATCGGGAACATTCATTCCCGACGGTGTGGAGACGCGCACCACCGCCAACTTCAATTGCCCCAAGTTGATATGTTCCAGTACGCGAAAGCCGGATGAGCGAATTTTGTCTTCGAATCCGGCAGGGGGGGCGGCGATGATCACTTCACCTGGCTCAAATGAGCGTGCGGCATTAAAAGTCGAGCGTTGCCCCTCATATGCGTCAAAAGCCGCCTGAGATGTGGAGACCGATGCGTTCGTGGTGGAAGAACTGCCGCTCTGCGCGGTTGCCTTGGATGCAGGGTCGGAACCCAATGCGGCTGTGAGTGTGTGTTTTGGCTTCTCGGGCTGATTGAGATAAGTGTACGCCCCAACGCCGCCAAATATTAATAACGCAACCGAGCCAAGACCGATCACAATCTGCGTCAGAGTTTTGGTGTCAGAAGCCATTTCCGGTTTCTTGGACTTACCGCCCGCCCGTGGTTTGGAACCCACCTTAGTAGTGGACTTGGGTCGCGTTTTTTTTGGGGGGGGGAGCGCCATATTTTTTGATCCGTACTGAATATTCACTCATGAATGATATCATCATATGAATAAATTAACGCATGTTGGTACTCGTAAGGCAGAGGGCACGTTTCCGCTACTGTATAAATAGATTATGGGGACTGTGGCCATGAGAGTAAAATGCATGTAACTCATTGGTATTACACGCGTTTTGTTCCCGTTCCATGACCGCCAAGGCTGTGGCGATCTATGGCGACGGCCTTGATGAGGGCGTAAATTTGGCTGTCAGGGCGTAGTTGCATGTCATGCAAGGATTTCTGTGTGATCCGCGCGAGTACGGTTTGTGGCGCGTCGTCAGGTCCGTCCGGTACCCCATCAGTAGGGGTGACGCTGAGGGCGACTTCGACATGGGTGCCTGAGGCGCTGTCGATCTCGCGCACGGTGCACGGCAAAATATTGAGGATTGATGTGCCTTCGGGACGGGTGAGGGCAAGGGATACATCCCGTGCGCGCACCCGCAGACGCACACACTGACCCGCGGGCAAGTCAACCGCAGGTACGAACATGTTGTGCCCCTTCAAGGTCAGTCGAGTGAGGCCGTGCTCGGGGATCTGGTCTTTCACGATGGGATTGAGCACCGCACCGGCTTCGTATCGACCTGTGAGGGGGCCAAGGTCTATGCGTCCCATGATGTCTTCGACATTGCCCTGCGCTGCGACACGCCCCTGGGATATCAACACCAAGGTATCTGATAGGCGAACGACTTCTTCCACCGCGTGGGAAACATAAATCACCGGCAAGTCAAAATCGGAGGACAGACGTTCGATGTAGGGCAGAATTTCGCTTTTGCGTGCAGCGTCCAAAGACGCCAGCGGCTCGTCCATCAAAAGAATACGCGGATTACTGAGTAACGCCCGGCCGATGGCAATGCGCTGTTTTTCTCCGCCCGACAAATTGCCAGGGCGACGATTGAGGATGTCCTCCAGACCCAAAAGGGACACAACGCGCTCGAAAGTTTCTTGGTGTTTGTCCGCATCCAGTCGATTGATGCCGTAACGCAAATTGCGTTTTACGCTCATATGCGGAAATAATCGTGCATCTTGAAAAACGTACCCGACTTGGCGTTGCTCTGCGGGTACGTTGATGCCCTGGCTACTGTCGAACAAGGTTTCGCCGCCGATACGGATGGTGCCGCTGTCGGGTTTAATGAGACCCGCAAGCATGGCGATGATGGTGCTTTTACCAACCCCTGATTTGCCAAACAACGTTGTGATGCCCGGTCCGGATTCAATGTTCACGTCAATGGTGAAATCTCCGAGTCGGTGCTGCAGGTTAAGGGCGAGGAGAGGCTCACGCATGGTCGTCTCCCGTCGTCATGCGCTGTACCCGCCTTGCCAAAGCCTCACTGGCGAGGAGTGCCATCAGGGCCACGGCCACGGCCAATATCGCCAGCCGCAGAGCACTGGTTTCCCCACCGGGAACCTGGGTGAATGTATACAGCGCCAACGGCAGGGTGCGGGTTTCTCCGGGGATGTTCGAAACGAATGTGATGGTCGCGCCAAACTCGCCCAATGCACGAGCGAACGCAAGCACCGAGCCCGTGACGATTCCGGGCAGCATCAGCGGCAGGGTGATGGTCATAAATACCCGAGCCGGTGTCGCGCCAAGGGTCCGTGCAGCATGTTCCAAGCCGGGATCGATCGCTTCAAGGCTCAGACGCATGGCCCGCACCATCAGTGGAAAAGCCATCACCGCTGCGGCCACGGCTGCGCCTTTCCAGGTGAAGGCCAACGTGATGCCAAAGGTTTCGAAAAGCCATCCACCGACCACGCCGCCCCGGCCCAACACGATCAAAAGCCCATAGCCCACAACCACCGGTGGTAAGACCAGCGGCAAGTGGACGATGCCGTTGACGATGCCGTGCCCGACAAATTGATGACGCGCCAGTAGCCAGGCAAAGAAAATTCCGGGCGGCAGGCTCACCGCCGTTGCCCAAATCGCAACCTTGAGGCTGAGGCCGAGGGCTTCCCACTCCAATGGGGTTAGAGTCCATGTCATGGCGCGCCCTCAAACCCAGCGGCCTGAATGGCAGCTTGTCCTTGGGGGCTGGTGAGCAGGTCTAAAACCTCATGCACCTCGCTTCGCTCGTGTCCCATGACGATCGCAGCCGGATAGGCGATAGGGCTATGGCTGGATGTGGGGAAGGCAGCGAGCAGTGATACTTTGTCGGAGCGCTTAACGTCGGATGCATAGACGATCCCCAATGGGGCCTCGCCGCGCGCCACCATCATCAATGCTCCGGTCACGTTCTGGGTCCGCGCCAAACGGTCTTGCACATCGGTCCAAAGCTTCAGCGTGGTGAGGGCGTCATGGGCATAGATGCCTGCTGGGACGTGATCGGGATCGGCAATAGCCAGACGCTCACCCTGCAACATCGTGCGAAGAGGGAAGCGTGACGTCAACACCTTGCCTTGTACTCCAACGGCCGTCTTGAAATGGCTGCCGGAAATCAGCACCAGCTGGTTGTGGGCGATGATGCGTTTGCTGCTGAGAACAATCATGCCACGGTCTGCGAGGCTATCCATCCATCTCACGTTGGCTGAAATATAAATATCGGCTGGCGCACCGCGCTCGATTTGACGCGCGAGAACCGAACTTCCGGCATGAACCGTTTTCAAGACGATATTGCGGTGCTTCAAAAGTGGTGCCAGCGCATCCATAAAAGGCTTGGTGCTGGCGGCGGCGAACACGGTCACAGTTCGGTCTGGAGATGCGGCTTGGGCGTGCGCAAAACTGACCGTTCCGGCGCATGTGAACAGAACCATCCACGAAATCAAGGCTTGATAGAGTTGGGGTCGCATGCGCGCAATGCTCACAAAAGCGTTGTATATTAAGGTATATAACGCCAACGTTTCTGCCGTGATGTCAAGGCGGTGCCAGCTCGGGAGTGTGGCATGCGAGTGGAGCGGAGATGGATGCATTCGCAGCTATGGAACTTGGGCAATTATGACGTGTGACGATCATCACACATAAGTTGTCATATTTGTGTTATTTAGGTAATGGGGAAATTGCGGTCTGGCGTGGTGTGGGTTTCCCCCATGCGGCTCCAATTCTGGGGCTGAAGACAAAGACCGCGAGAGCAGAGAACGGGTAAATGGAACTGAGCATTAACGAGGAGCGGCGCAAGCACCCCCGCATAGAACGGATTGGGTTGGTCGTGCACTTAGAAGGTGAAATCCATCATGTCACCAATTGGAGCATGGGCGGTTTTTTGTTGAATGACTATGAAGGAAGCCTGTCAATCGGCGCGCTGGTTACTGTGGACGGGATCGGCAGTGTAGATGGGGAACTTCTCACCGTTGATCTACCTGCGCGCGTTGTGCGTACGGATGATGGTCGTTTTGCCGTTTCGTATTTGGGCTTGGACGCTCCAGCCTATACGTTCCTAACTGAGGCGCTCGGCCTGACCGGTGAAATGCGCAATCTCGTTTAATTTTTTGGTCTGTTTCGTTCGTTAACGTGGACACAAATGTCCCGGTATGTGCGCTGCGAAGGTATCGCGGACGGCTTGCTCACCAAGACCGCGTGTGATGAATACAAGACGTGAGCGCTTGTCGATCCCGTCCCACGATGGCAAGGCTGCAGGCGGGTGAAAGACGTGCTGAACGCCATGCACCGCGACGGGGCGATCCACATCTTTGACGTCGAGTATGCCCTTTATGCGCAATATGTTTGCCCCCTGGGTGGCGAGCAGCGTTTCCAGCCAGTCTTGAAAAGCCATGAAATCGATCGGGCCTTCGGCTTCCAGTACGAAGGTCTGGATTGTCTTGTCGTGGCGGTGCCCATGCCCATGATCATGGGCCTTGATCTGTTCATCTCCTAGCCAGCGCTCGGCATGGGCGACAAAGTCGCGGTCGAACAGTCCCGCTTCGATAAGGTCGCGTGCCCTGACGCGACCGTGTTCGGAACGGATCAGTATCGCGGCTGGGTTCAAGTCGGCAAGCCGGGCTTGTAGTGCATCAAGATCGTCTGCCATGTCGCACTTGGTGATGACGATACGGTCTGCGATG
>Ga0316204_10010184_pt1 | contig 12210 bp, 6 predicted proteins | sample 6monrhotite_MG_2_FD_205661 | JGI IMG/M metagenome (GOLD analysis project Ga0316204, IMG submission 205661) | Microbial mat bacterial communities from mineral coupon in-situ incubated in ocean water Damariscotta River, Maine, United States -... | ecosystem: Environmental > Aquatic > Marine >...
CACCAACCTGACGGTTCTTTCGACTGTTGACGGCAGTACCATCACCGTTACAGCCCAGTCACTTGATGCCACAACGCTGGCAATTAACGCGACTGATCTGACAACAGGTGCATCTGCTGGTCTGGAAGCCATTGATACGGCGATCAGCACAGTGACATCAAGCCTCGCGTCGCTGGGTTCAGCGTCCAAAAGGATTGATGTGCAGGCCGAGTTCACGACCCAGTTGGTCGACATCCTGAAAGAAGGTGTTGGTAACCTGGTGGATGCTGATCTGGCTGAAGAAAGTGCTGCCTTGCAGTCTTTGCAAATCAAGCAACAGCTTGGTGTGCAGGCTCTGTCAATTGCCAATTCCGGACCACAGTCAATTCTGGCTCTGTTCGGTTAATCATCGTCGTCGAAGAAAATTCAAAGGTAGCCAGAAGGCTTCCTTAAATAACTCTCAGAATAGGAGGAATACCCCATGGGTATGTCAGTTAATACAAACGTAGGCGCGATGGTTGCGCTGCAAAACCTCAACAAGTCCAACAAAATGTTGGAAAAAACCCAGCTGCATATTACGACTGGCCTGAAGATCAATGGCCCGAAGGATGATGCGGCAACTTATGCCATCGCACAACGTATGCGCGGTGACATTGCCGGTATGAATGCTGTGAAAACAGCGCTTTCAAACGGTGAAGCAACTGCAAACGTTGCGATCACAGCCGGCAAGGCCGTTGCTGACCTGCTGACAGAAATGAAAGCCAAGGTCGTACAGGCAAACCAGGCTGGTCTCGATACTGATTCACGTACAGCGCTGAACGATGACTTCACCGCCTTGCGTGACCAGCTCGAAACCATCGTGCAGACAGCTGAGTTTAACTCCAAGAACCTGCTCACCTCCGGTGCCACCGACCTGACAGTTCTGTCAACGGTTGATGGTTCCACGATTACGGTGACCAAGCAGATCATGGATGCGACCACTCTTGGTCTTGCAACTTCAGCACTGGATTCATCAGCCAACGCTACAACAGCGTTGACTTCAATTGATGCATCCATCAACTCTGTGACAACGGCTCTGGCTTCACTTGGTTCGGCTGCCAAGCGGATCGATGTGCAGGCCGAGTTCACCACACAGCTGGTCGACATTCTGAAAGAAGGTGTCGGCAACCTGGTGGATGCCGATCTGGCCGAAGAAAGTGCGGCATTGCAGTCCTTGCAGATCAAGCAACAGCTTGGTGTACAGGCCCTGTCAATTGCCAACTCCGGTCCTCAGAGTATTCTGGCTCTGTTCGGTTAGTCTGTCTGATATTCCCGGCTCCTCCGGTGTTCCGGTGGGGTCGGGAAGTCACTTTCCAGGTGTGGTTTTTGGTTCGGTGGTCTGTATTTTCAGATCGCTGATTTTTACGTTTCAGGAAAAGCTTGTCATCTTGGTTAAAAAATTGTAAAGTTAAGAAAGTATAAATTGGTTGGTAGTGTGTCGAAAACACATTGTGACGTTTTGGAATTTTTCTGAAGCTGAGCAAACACCAATCTCAATGAGTGCTTTTTTGAAAAACGAAACCTTGGTTACGGCGGGCAATCAGCCATAGCAGGGGACCTCGGATTTCAGGCACACGCGTCGCAGAAGCACACGCGTCGACCCGCCAGAGGGGGAGAATCCCTGTCTGGATAATATAGAAGGGTATGAGCAATGGTGCAGTCCATAAATACCAATGCGGGCGCGTTTAGCGCCTTGGAAAAATTAAATCAGACGACGAAGTCGGTCGGGAATACGACAAACCGTATTTCTACCGGGTTGAAGATCAACAGCCCTAAAGACGACGCCGCAACACTGGCAATTGCGCAAAGATTGCTTGGTGATATCGGTGGCGCGGGTGCGATCAAAAGTGGTCTTAATTACGCCCAGGCGACAGTTGGCGTGGCCCAGGTCGGCGCCCAGGCGGTTGGCGACCTGTTGACCGAAATGAAGTCCGTTGCTGTGCAAGCCAATCAGGATGGTCTGGATAGCGAGTCCCGTGCGGCCCTGAATGCAGAGTTTAATTCGCTAAGGGAGCAGGTAGGTTCCATCGTTGATTCTTCCAGTTTCAATGGGAACAATCTGATCACGCCCGGCGCCAGCAATCTGGATGTATTGCAGGATGACAGCGGCAACAGGTTCTCGGTTGTGGCCCAGGATTTCAGTGCTGCCGGTCTCGGCATTGACAGTGTCAGCCTGGACAGTAGCGCGAATGCAGCATCTGCTCTGACAGCCATAAACACGGCCATCAATACAGCGTCTACACAGCAGGCCTCTTTGGGTTCATCCGCAAACCGGATTGAAACCCAGTCTGAATTCACAACGCAATTGCGGGATGTGCTGAAAGAAGGTGTTGGCAATCTGATCGACGCAGATCTTGCGGCGGAAAGTGCCAGTTTGCAGGCCCAGCAGGTGAAGCAGAAACTGGGTACTCAATCCCTGGCGATTGCGAATTCCGGCCCGCAACATATCCTGAGTTTGTTCCAGGGGAACTGACGTTTATTCACGGTCTGGTCGATAGCGGCCAGGACCTGATCAATCAACAGGCGGAACCTTCAACTGGTTCCGCCTTTTTTTGTGTAAAATCAGCCTCTTCGGCCAAAAAATATTAACATTCCGCCAAGGTGTTTGGGCTAGATTCCATGAGCGTACTATTAGGTGAATAAATTGACGGGTGATACCCGGGGCGACGTCTGTAAGGAACATGTGTCATGCGAATTTTGCTGGTGGTCTACGACAACGAAAGCTATGTGCACTGGTTTCCCCAGGGCCTGGCCTATGTCGCCGCCGTGCTGCGTGATCAGGGCTACGATGTCGATGTTTACAGTCAGGATCTTCATCACTGGCCAGACGAACATCTGACGCAATACCTGGATCAGAATGTCTATGATGTTGTCGGTATCAGTGTCATTGCCGGCTACTATCAGTATGCCAAACTTCTGGGGCTTTCTGCCGCCATCAACAAATCTAAAAATCGCCCAACCTATGTCATCGGTGGTTATGGTCCTACGCCCGATCCTGAATATTTCATGGAAAAAACCGGTGCTGATGTTGTGGTCATGGGGGAAGGTGAAGCCACGACAGTTGAATTGTTTGAAGCACTGGAAAAAAAGCAGTCTCTTGCTTCCATCCTCGGAATCGCCTGGAAGGACGGGAACAAGGTCAACATCAATCCGAGGCGCGGCATTATTGAAGATGTCGACGGAATTTCCTGGCCAGCCTACGATCTGTTTCCCATCGAATACTACCGGCTGATGCGCGAGCCTGGTTGCGACAATTCGGATTTTTTGTTGCCGATGATGTCAGGACGTGGCTGTACCTTCAAATGCACGTTCTGTTATCGCATGGACCCTGGATTCCGAGCCCGAAGCCCCGAAGCCATTGTTGAGGAAATGAAGTACCTGCAATCGGACTTTGGTATCAGTTACATTGTTTTTTCCGATGATCTGCTGATGTGTTCGACACCGCGCACGGTGGAAGTTTGTGAAGCGATCATAAAATCCGGGCTGAAGATCAAATGGAACTGCTCCGGGCGCCTGAATTACGCCAAACCGGATGTGCTTAAATTGATGAAAGATGCCGGCTGTGTGTTTATCAATTACGGCATCGAATCGGTTGACAATGATGTTCTGAAAAATATGAAAAAGGGACTGAATTACGATCAGATTATCGCTGGTATTGAAGCGACGCGGGATTTGGGTATTTTTGCCGGTCTGAACATCATATTTGGCAATCTGGGCGACACGTCTGCAACCTTGCAAAAAAGTGTCGATTTTCTGAAAGAATATAACGACGGTGGCCAGCAGCGCACGATCCGTCCGGTAACGCCTTACCCGGGATCACCGCTGTTTTTTGAGGCCGTGAACAGGGGCCTCCTCAAGGATTCCCGCGATTTTTATGAAGAAAAACATCTCAATTCAGACCTGCTTGCTGTGAACTTTACAGACATCAAGGATGATGAGTTCCATGCCTTGCTGGCTGATGCCAACACCCAGTTGGCTGAGGCCTTTTTTGCTGATCGACTGTCCGATACCAAGGATGTCATTCACAAACTCTATTACGAAAAAGACATCTCATTCAGAGGCTTTCGTCAAACCTGAGTCCTGATTTCCTCCGGCTCTTTCCCGGCTTCCCATGTGGCCCACATCTTTCGATAGGCTTGCTCCAGGTGTCCGGCGAAATCTGCCATGTCAAACAGTGGTACGTTGAGCTTGTTGTCGGAAAGTCGTTGCCGTAAGCCATTCAACAGGTCCGGCGTTGAGGCCAGTTCATGGGCAAGACGGGCGTAGTGATCCCGGTTTTCGGCAACCAGTTCCGGCAGACCTGCGGCCTGAACGATGCCGACGCCTGTGCGGGAATTGGGGTAGGGGCCACGCAGGGTCAGAACCGGCAAGCCAGCCCACAACGCATCAATCGTGGTGACACCACCGGCGTGGTAATAATTGTCGAGTCCCAGATCAGCGAGCTGGTGCCGGGCCAGATGGGCCGTGTGGCCGCACCGCCGGGCTATGACAAGGCGATCAGGGTCAACGCCTCGTGAAGCCGCTTCCTGTTTCAGGTTTTCATTGCTGCGTTCGGTCCCGGATACCAGCCACAGCACACTGCCGGGGTTTCGTTTCAGCAGACGCATCCAGATCGCAAATACTTCCGGGTCAAACTTGTAGTGCGCATTGAAGTTGGCAAAAACAAAACCATCCTCCGGCAAACCTTCGTCCTTGCGACTGACTTTGATGTTGTAGTCTTCATAGCGACTGGCGGGCATAAAGGTCCACGGCATGTAGGCCAGGGCCTCGCAACACCACTCAGCAGCGTCCGCCGTCATGACGGAATCGTCAGTTATCAGATAGTCGATGTAGTCAGCACCCGTTGTTGCGCCGTATCCCAGAAAATGAACCTGAATTGGCGCGGGTTTCAGGGCAAGGACTTCATAGCGCGAATTTCCGGTGTGCCCGGCAAGATCAATCAGGATGTCGATATTGTCATCCTTGATCAGGCGAGCTGCTTCAATGGGAGACATGTCGCGTAAACTTCGAAAACAATCAAATGTCTGGCTGTAGAATTCAGTCAGGCCATCGTCCGGTTTGCGCGCGATGTTATAGCCATAGACTTCAAAACCTGACCGATCGTGGGCTTTCAGCAAATCCTGGAAACAGATGCCAACACTGTGCGAACGGAAATCCGGCGAAATGTATCCTATGCGAAGTTTCGATTTCCCGGCCGATACTTTGTGCTCCCACGGTGGCTTCTGCCCTGGTGACAGAACACGTGCCCTGGCGGCCTCCGCCATCTGGCGGGCGGCTTCGAGGCGAATATCCAGGGGCATGGGCAAGGCCAGCAAGGCAAACGGCTGTGCTGACAGGGGGTGCCCCTCTGATATTTCCTGTCGGGCATCAGCTGTTACACGTTCAATGAGGCTGTTCAGATTTTCCCAGCTACATTGTCTAAGCTTGGCATGGGCTAGCAAAGGATAGGTCTTCGCGTAATCCGGATCAATTTTTGCGGCCTGGCGCAACAACAACAGGGCCTCGTCCGACCTTTCCATCATTTCAAACATGGCCGAGTAATTTACATAGGCTGCCGCCCGGTCGGGCTGCAACTCCACCAGTTTGTCATACCATTTGCTGGCCTCGCTGTACCGCCCGACTACCGCCAGGGAAAAAGCCAGATGATTGACAAGTTCCGGGTCATCATCCTGGATGCCAACGGCGATCAGCATTGCGTCTATTGCTTCAATATATCTATGCTGGATATGCAGCAGATTGCCAATTCCGGTATAGCCGTCCACATCAGAGGGACGCAGCTTGATGGCATGGGAATAGGCTTCTTCGGCCTCTTCGTATGCGGATTGGGCGGTCAACAGGCTGCCAAGGTTGATAGCTGAACGAAAGTGTTCCGGGTCGATTTGTCGTGCCCGTCTGTAGGAATTCAAAGCCTCTTCTGCGTGTCCAAGAATTTCCTGTGCGCGACCCAAATTGTTAAATGCTTCGGCGCTGGCACCCGGGAATGATGTTGCGATCATAAGCATCCTGAGTGATGCTTCCGGGTCTGCCGTCAACAGGAGGGCGTTGCCCAGATAAAAAGGTGCATGCCAGTCGTCAGGTGCCAGTTCCATGGCGCGCTGTAATTCAGGAATGGCTTCACTGTGCTGACCAAGCAGGGAGTGCATGCGCCCGGCAGATAGCCAGGGGTCAATCCAGTCAGGAGCAAGATCGCAGGCCCGGCTGAAGGCTGCCAGTGCGTCCCTGTTCTGTTCCAGGGATTCCAGCGTCAAGCCCAGGTTTTGCCAGGGTTCCGGTAACTCTGGTTCCAGGCGAGTGGCATGGGTAAAAGAGACTATTGCTTGATCGAAGTTACCCAGACTGTAGTGAATTGACCCCAGCAGAAAATGAGCGGCAGTGGAATCTGGGTTCAAAGAAATTGCGACATCCAGCGCATTGATGGCTCCCGGGCTGTCGCCAGACTCCAGGGCGGTACCTGCTTGTTGCATGGCGTGATCGAATGTCTGTTCTGTCATGCCATGTGACCACGGACGAAAACATCTACAGGTGGCGTATCGCTCTGGTAGATGGTCCACATTTGTTCAAAGGCGTTTTCCAGATCGTGGGTAAGGTGTTTATTGTCAAACAGGGGTGCAGGGCGTGCGATTGAAGCAGCCAGCTTCTGTCGGCTGGTGTGTAATTTCTCCGGGCTCCGGGCCAATTCAACGGCGCGGGCAACATATTCAGTCTCTGAAGTCGTAACCAGTTCAGGCATATCAGCTGCACGAACCAGGGAGACGCCGGTTGCATCAACGGTAGAGCGGTCATTCAAAACCAGAACCGGAATGCCTGCGCATAAAGCATCCGTTGTCGTTACGCCGCCTGCATGTAGAAAGGTATCAAGTGCGAGACCGACCAGCTTCAATCGGAGACAGTGATCTTCATGCGGCAAACGTTTTGCAAACAGAATCCGGTCAGGATCAACGCCGCGTGTCCGGGCCGCCGAATTCAGGTTTTTCTTGGTCGTTTCATCGCCGTCCATCAGCCATAATATACTGTTCTCAACCTGTTTCAAAATTCGCATCCAGGCATCAAATGCCCTGTTTTCTATCTTGTGATGGGAGTTGAAGTCAGCAAAAACAAAACCCTCAAGTGGCAGGCCATAGTCAGACCTGGAAATTTTTGTATGAGATTGAGTGACTTTACCGACGGGCAGGGAGTGATACGGCAAATACACCAGGGCCTCGCTGCAACTGTCCCGATGCGCCGACGGTGTCGTCGTGCCATCGGTAATCAGATAATCGATATATTCAGCCCCCATCGTGAAGCCGTATCCCAGGAAATGGGCCTGGATCCGTGCCGGTCGCAATGCCAGGGACTCCAGCCTGGCCCCTCTGGTGTGGCCAGCCAGATCAATCAGGATGTCAATATCGTCGGCGCGAATGGCCTCGGCCACTTCAACATGACTGCGGCCAGCAAGATCGCGCCAACAAGTGAAATTTTCTTTCAGGCTGTCGGTCAGGGAATCGGCCGCGCCACTGGCCACTGAGTAGCCGTAGATCTCGTATCTCTGATGATCGTGATGGGCCAGGATGTCCTGGATGGCAAGGCCGACACTGTGCGCCCGGAAATCGGGGGAGAGATAGCCAATTTTTTTCAATGGCCGAGCCGGAATCTTCCGGACCGGTAATTCGGTGGCGGATGTCCTGACGCCTGCAGCATCCGAAAGTAGCCGGGAAATCCGCAGCCTGCTTTGTCTGTCCAAGGGCAGGGCCAGCAACACAAAAAGCGGTATTTGTCGTTGGATCTGCGGATCTTGCGAGGCAACGCACTCCTGCACTCTGGCGATGACGCTTTCAATATTCTCCCAGGAACATTGCATCAGCATAACATAGGCCAGGAAAAGATAGGTCGGCAGGAAGTCCGGATTAAGGCGAACTGCAGTGCGAAAGAAATCGGTTGCCTGATCAAACAAGCCGCTGCCCAGTAACAAGGTGCCGATTTCGTAATGTGTTTCGGCCAAGTCGGGCTTCAGAGCCAACAGACGTTGATATGTGACAAGGGCGTCGGGGATCTGACCCAGCGCCCGGTATGAAAAAGCAAGGCCGCCCAACGCGTCGATGCGGTCTGCTGTTTCTTCGGCCCGGGAGAAAAAACGAACGGCATCTTCATGCCGCCCTTGCCCCTGCATGGCAAACCCCTGACGAACGGCTTCATCAATGCTCATGCCGCTGATGTCTGGTTGATCAGCTGTCATGGCCACCAATATAGATTACATCTTCGTCGCTTTGTTCCTGCCAGACCTGCCACATGCGCTGAAAGGCCGTCTCAAGGTCCTGCGCCATGGCTGGTGTATCGAACAGCGGGGCTGAATGTTGTTTGTCCTGAAGTTTTGATTTTAACTCAGACAGGCTGTTTCGGTCTGCGTAATATGAAAGTGCCCGGCGCATATAATCATCAATGGAAGTCGCAATCAGTTCAGGCATTTCAGCCGCCTCCATCAAGGAAGCACCGGTGCGATCAACCATATTGTCTGTCAGCAAAGTAAGTACCGGCAATCCGGCCCACAAGGCATCGGTAGAGGTTACGCCACCGGCATGGTGGTAGGTGTCCAGGGCCAGATCAGCCAGTCGCAGCCTCGCCAGATGTTCATCGTTGGGCAGACGTTCTGCGAAGATCAGGCGATCCGGATCAATACCACGAACCCTGGCTTCGCGCTTCAGGTTTTCAGTACCGGCACCACCAAAATCCATTAACCAGAGGACCGCATCGGGGGCCTTGCGCAGAATGCGCATCCAGGCTGCGAATATTTCCGAATCAATTTTGTAGTGACCATTGAAGTCAGCATATACGAAGGCGTTATCCGGCAGACTAAATTCAGATCGGGAAAAGCGCTTGTCGGATATCACTGGCCGGGAAGCGGGCAGGGAATGGTGGGGCAGGAAAACCAGGTTTTCCACGACCCAGGGGCGCTCTTTTTCCGGAATGGTGATTTGATCGGTAATCAGCCAGTCCACATAGTCTGCCCCGGTCGTAAAACCATAGCCCAGGAAATGGGCCTGCACCGGAGCTGGCTTCAGGGCCAGAATCTCAAACCGGGATCCCCGGGTGTGACCGGCCAGATCAATCAAAATGTCGATCCCGTCATCGTTGATCTGTTTTGCGGCTTCAAGGAAGGGTATGTTGCTGAGTTCGCGAAAAACATCAAAGTCATGCCGCAACTGCGCCGTGACATCATCGCCACCAGTAGATGTGAAATAACCGAACAGTTCGTACTTGTCGCGGTCATGGGCAGACAGCAGTTCAAGAAAGGCACGCCCGACACTGTGGCCGCGAAAATCCGGGGACATATAGCCAATACGCAGTTTCCCCGATGCCGTTTGCCGATAGGTAAAGGCAGGGCCATCCCCTGTGCCAGAGGCGCGTGTGAACATGTTGGCCAGGTGACGGGCCGCCGCCAGACGAACGTCGCCGGGGGCAGATATCTGCAACAGATTGAACGGTGATGTCGTAATGTCGGTGCCGGATGTAATTTCCTGTCGGGTCAGTTCGATCACACGGTCAATGGTGGCATCCAGATTGTCCCAGCGGCAGCATTGTTGAAGTGAATGAGCCAGGGATGAATAGGCCGCGACATATTGTGGATTGATTTCCAGCGTCCGACGAAACGAATCAATCGCTTCGTCATGTCGCCCCAGGATTTGCAAAAGGCTGCCCATGTTGTGATGGGCATGAAAGTGACGTGGCCGCATTTCCGCAACGCGATGGTAATCTTCAAGGGCCTGAGCGCAGTGATCGGAATCGCCAAAGGCCGTTGCCTGCCGATGATAGGCGACTGCCCGTCCATGGATGGCATCCAAATGATCCGGTTTGATTTCAAGGGATTTGTTGAAAGCGGCGATACCTTCATCAAAACGTTCCAGGGAAACACAGACATTGCCGATCCCGGCCCATGCACCCGGGTCATCGGGGAAACGTTTTGTGTTTTGTTCATAACAGGCCAGGGCTTTTTGAGGGCGACCGGCCCTGAGATGGGCAGAGCCAATATTGTTTGCCGCCATGGACATATGTGGTGAGGCCAGAAGGCACTTCTGGTAGGCACCGATGGCTTCATCAAACATGTCTGAATTCAGGTAGGCGCTGCCAAGGTTGTTCCAGCCCTCGGCAAAATCCGGAAAATGTTTCAGAACCTCCCGCAAGACCTGAATTGCCTCATCCGTGCGCTGGTTGTCGACCAGAACATTGGACAAGTTGGCGGCGATCTCGCAGGCCGTGGAATGCGTGCTGTTTTTCAGGGCCAGCTGGTAAAGCTCAATCGCCCGGTCCAGGCGTCCTCTGTTACGTTCCAGATTGGCGAACATATAGGCGGCATCGCTGTCATTTGAATTCAGTTCCAGGCATCTGGCCAGGCTGATTTCCGCTTCGTCGACCTGACCGCTTTCAAACTGGGCGTTGGCCAGCAACCGCCAGGCGTCCGCGCTGTCGCCATGTTGATCAACCAACTGACGGAAGGTACCAACAGCTTCATCGAAACGCCCCATCGTCAGCAAGGCCTGGCCCAGGCCGGCGCAGGTTGCAGTAGAAGAGGGATCGGATTCCAGGGCGCGCCGGTAATAGGCTTCTGCCTCAGCCGGAACACCTTTGCGCACGAGCATGTTGGCGTAGTTTGTCAGGATTGTCGTGTCACCAGGCAACAGGATCAGGGCCTGTTGGTAGTGTCGGGCTGCCTCTTCAAACATACCCTGAGCAGATTTCAGGGCAGCCAGATTACACAAGGCATCGGTGTGGTCGGGTTGCACTGCTATCGCCGCTTCATACAGCGCAGCGGCCTCATTGAGGCGGCCGGCTTTATGGTGGCTAAGGGCATCCTGAAAGATGGAGTCGAAATTGTTCATTACCCACTGAGAGATAATGAAACAGGGTTAATATTCTGTTGATTCAGCTGTTCAAAATCAGTCAGACGGGATGTGGATAACAATTTGTTCCGAGTGATCCAGCCTGGCCAGCCACATCGCCTCGAAAGCGACCTCAAGATGGCGGGTAAAGCCGGGCATGTCGAACAGGGGCGCGGTCCGGTGTTTTTCGGCCAGACGGGATGTCAGATCAGCCAGGCGGGCCGGATCTTCGGCAAGGTCTTGCGCCCGGATAACAAAGTCATCCAGTGATGTGGCAATCAGTTCCGGCAGATCAGCAGCCTGCATCAGGGAAGCGCCGGTCCGGTCGACCATTTCATCCTCAAGCAAGGTCAAAACGGGCAGGCCGGCCCACAGGGCATCCGTTGATGTGACCCCGCCTGCGTGATGCCAGGTATCCAGGGCCAGGTCAGCCAGAGCCAGCCGGGCAAGATGATCGGCATTGTCCAGTTTGTCGGCAAAAACCAGTCTTTCTGCTTCAACCCCCTGTCGCCGGGCTTCCTTGCGCAGATTTTCAGTGCTGCTGCCTTCAAACTTCATCAGCCAGAGGACGGATCCGGGCACACTCAGCAGGATTTTCATCCACGCAGCAAACATCTCGGCGTCAAACTTGTAGTGCCCGTTGAAGTCGGCGAATACAACGCCATCTTCTGGCAGGCCAAATTCTGACCGGGTGAACTGCCGGTCCGAAATTTCAGGCCGCGAGGCCGGTAAGGAATGATGCGGCAGGTAGACGACTTTTTCATGACACCACTGAAGTTCCTGTTCAGGAATCGTGACTTCATCGGTAACCAGGTAATCCACGTAATCCGCACCCAGGGTAAAGCCATAACCCAGAAAATGGGCCTGAACAGGTGCCGGTCGCTGGGCCAGAATTTCGAGCCGTGAGCCCCGGGTGTGGCCGGCCAGATCGATAAGGATATGGATGCCGTCATCATGAATGCGTTTTGCCGCTTCGGGAAAGGGCAGGCCATCCAGCTCAACAAAACAGTCAAAACCTTCAACCAGTCTGGCGGTCACATCGTCAGCACCGCTGGATGTGAAATACCCGAACAATTCAAAGCGATCGCGGTCGTGGGCATCCAGCAACTGCAAAAAGGCCCGCCCGACACTGTGACCACGAAAGTCAGGGGAGATATAGCCGATCCGGAGTTTTCCACCGTCAGGCTGCGTATATTCAAAGGCTGAGCGGTCCGTTTGGCCGCGCGCTGCGGCCTTTGCAGTTTGCCGGGCCGCTGCCAGACGCACATCGCCCGGAGCCGACAGTTGTAACAGGCTGAACGGCGATGTTGAGATTGCCGAACCCTTCCGCATTTCCTGCCGG
>Ga0316204_10010185_pt1 | contig 12209 bp, 10 predicted proteins | sample 6monrhotite_MG_2_FD_205661 | JGI IMG/M metagenome (GOLD analysis project Ga0316204, IMG submission 205661) | Microbial mat bacterial communities from mineral coupon in-situ incubated in ocean water Damariscotta River, Maine, United States -... | ecosystem: Environmental > Aquatic > Marine >...
CGGATGTTGTCAATCATCACCGGGTGTTGCGCCTGCGTCGCAAAGCGGATAGCCAAAGCGCGATTATTTCCATGGGAGTTTTGTCACATGTCCGCGCCCAAGAAAGTTGTGCTGGCCTATTCCGGCGGTCTCGACACCTCGATCATCCTGAAATGGTTGCAGACCGAATATGGGTGCGAGGTCATCACCTATACCGCCGATCTGGGGCAAGGCGAGGAGCTGGAACCGGCCCGCCGCAAAGCCGAGATGATGGGCATCAAGCCCGAAAACATCCATATTCTGGATGCGCGCGAAGAGTTCGTCCGCGATTTCGTGTTCCCGATGTTCCGCGCCAATGCTCTGTACGAGGGGCTGTATCTGCTGGGCACCTCGATTGCGCGGCCGCTGATTTCCAAGCATCTGGTGCAGATCGCCCATGAGCACGGGGCCGATGCTGTGGCCCATGGCGCGACCGGCAAGGGCAATGATCAGGTGCGATTCGAACTGGCCGCCTATGCGCTGGACCCGTCGATCCGGGTGATTGCGCCGTGGCGCGAGTGGGATCTGTCCAGCCGCACCAAGCTGCTGGAGTTCGCCGAACAGAACCAGATCCCGATCGCCAAGGACAAGCGCGGCGAAGCGCCGTTCTCGGTCGATGCGAACCTGTTGCACACCTCAAGCGAGGGCAAGGTTCTGGAAGATCCCGCCGACGAGGCCCCCGATTACGTGTATCAGCGCACGGTTGCGCCCGAGGATGCGCCGGATCAGGCCGAAATGGTGGAAATCGAGTTCGAGCGTGGCGACGCGGTGGCGATCAACGGCGAGCGCATGAGCCCGGCGAGCCTTCTGACCAAGCTGAACGAATTGGGCGGCAAACACGGCGTCGGGCGGCTGGATCTGGTGGAAAACCGCTTTGTCGGGATGAAATCGCGCGGCGTCTATGAGACGCCCGGCGGCACGGTGTTGCTGGAGGCCCATCGCGGCATCGAGCAGATCACGCTGGATTCAGGCGCTGGCCACCTGAAGGATTCGATCATGCCGCGCTACGCCGAACTGATCTATAACGGGTTCTGGTACAGCCCCGAACGCGAAATGATGCAGGCGCTGATCGACAAATCGCAAGAGCATGTCACCGGCACGGTGCGCGTGAAGCTCTATAAAGGGTCGGTTCGCACGGTGGCACGCTGGTCGGATCATTCGCTCTATAGCGAGGCGCATGTGACCTTCGAAGAGGATGCCGGGGCCTACGATCAAAAGGACGCCGCCGGGTTCATCCGCCTGAACGCGCTGCGCCTGAAACTGCTGGCCACCCGCAACGCGCGGGTCGCCGGCAAGGGGTGATGCAATGCGGGGTGGGGTGCATCGCGCGCCCTGCCCCGCCGATCATTCCGTCGCGCTTACAGCATCAGCGCAAAGATCCCCATCCACATCACCGACCCGATCAGGGCCGCGAGGGCAAGGCCGGTGCCGGCGGGCAGGCGAAAACTGTCGCGTTCGGTGCTCGCGATCCGTGAGGGGGCGATTTCAACACGGGTGTTCATAGCGGTCCTTTCGGTCAATTCGGCCAGAATGGCGTTCATTCCTGAAAGAACCCTTAATTGAGACGCAAACATGGCACGCAGGCGGCAAATTTGTTGCGCCGCTCAAACGCGGGCTAGAAACGCCTCGACCTCGGCGCGGCTGGGCATCGCATCGGCGGTGCCGGGTCTGGTGACCTGCAATGCGGCGGCGGCGGCGGCGTAAGCCATCGCCTCCGGCACCGGCGCGCCGCGATCCAGCGACGCCGCGAGGGATCCGGCAAAACAATCGCCCGCGCCCGTCGTATCAACCGGCCTCACCGGGATCGCCGGGGTATGCAGCGGTGCTTTACCGGGCTCGATCCAGTCCGCCCCCTGCGCGCCGCGTGTCACGATCAGCGCCTGCACCGGCTGGTCCTCCAGCGCATGACCGCTTGCGGCGACCAGTTCCTCGGCCTCGCCACCGTTCAACAACAGATGCGTGACATAGGGCAACACCGCCTGCACCGGCTCCAGCGCGAAGGGCGCGGCGGAATAGAACACCTGCATCCCTTTGTCGCGCGCCGCTCTGGCGGCCTCGACCTGATGCGAGGTTTCGTTTTGCAACAGCAGGATATCGCCAGCCACGGCACCCGACAGCGTGAAGCCGATCATCTCGGCGGACTGCGCGAGATTGGCACCGGACTGGATGATGATCTGGTTCTCGCCTGCGTCATCCACGGCAACAATCGCGTGCCCGGTGCCTGCCGCCACCCGCGAGATCGCACCGAGCGCGACACCGTGGTGGGTCAGCGCGGCCTCGATCCAGGCATCCCCTTGGCCAATGGCACCGATATGCACCACCTCGGCCCCGGCGCGCAGTGCGGCGATGGATTGGTTCACACCCTTGCCACCCAGCCCTTGCGTATGGCTGGTCGCCGCAAGGGTCTCGCCCGGTTTCGGCAATTCGGGCAGACGGTAGATATTGTCGATGTTGATCGAACCGAGGCAATAGACAGTCATTCAGCCCTTCGCACCAATGCGGCTGGCGGCCATCACCGCCATGTTGAGGATGTCGTTCACCGTAGCCCCGGTTGACAGGATCTGGATCGGCTTGGGCACGCCGGTCAGGATCGGGCCGATCACCGTTGCGCCGGCCATTTCCTGCATCAGCTTTACGGAAATCGACGACGAATGCCGCGCGGGCACAACCAGCACATTCGCCGGGCCACTCAGACGCGAGAACGGATAGGCGGCGGCGGCACTGGGGTTCAGCGCCACATCCACGGTCATTTCACCCTCGAATTCGAAATCCACGCCCCGTTTGGCCAGAACGCCGGGGGCAAGATGCATTTTCTGCGCCCGCTCGGACACCGGATAGCCGAAGGTCGAGAAACTGACGAACGCAACACGCGGCTCAAGGCCAAGCGAACGCGCAACCTCGGCGGCGCGGGTCGCGATATCGGCCAGATCCTCTTCTTCCGGCCATTCATGCACCAGCGTATCGGCGATCAACACGATCTTGCCCTTGTGCAGCAGCGCCGAGACGCCAACCGCGCCATCCTGCGCGCGCGCGTCGAACACATGGTTGATCATATCCATGACCAGCGCCGATTTGCGGGTTGCGCCGGTGACCAACCCGTCGCCGTGGCCGTGCTGCAACATCAGCGCCGAGAAGATATGCCGGTCACGCGTCGCCATGCGATGCACATCGCGCTGATCGAAGCCCTGACGCTGCAGCCGGTGGTAGAGGAATTGCCGGTAAGCATCCAGATGACGGGTGTTGGCGGCGTTCACCACGTCCAGTTCCCGCACCGCATCCCCCAGACCAGCGGTTTCAAGGCGGCGCTTCACGTCTTCATCCTGCCCGACGACCAGCGCCTTGCCCAGACCCGAGCGCTGATAGGCCACGGCGGCGCGCAGCACGCGCTCATCGTCGCCCTCGGCAAAGATCATTCGCGATTGCGCCTGCCGGGCACGGGCATAGAGGCTTTGCTGAATCGAGGCGGTCGGATCCATCCGCGCCTTGAGGGTCAGTTGATAGGCGTCAAGATCAATGATCGGGCGCCGCGCCACGCCGGTATCCATCCCGGCCTTCGCGACGGCGGGCGGAATGGTATAGATCAGCCGTGGATCAAAGGGCGTCGGGATGATGTAATCGCGCCCGAAACTCAGCTTGCGACCATAAGCCATCGCGACTTCGTCGGGCACATCCTCGCGGGCCAGTTCAGCCAAAGCACGGGCGCAGGCGATCTTCATCTCATCGTTGATCGCACGGGCATGGATGTCGAGCGCGCCGCGAAACAGATAGGGGAACCCAAGGACGTTGTTCACCTGATTGGGATAATCCGAACGCCCGGTGGCCACGATGGCATCGGCGCGCACGGCATGGGCCTCTTCGGGGGTGATCTCGGGGTCGGGGTTGGCCATCGCGAAGATCACCGGATTGTCGGCCATTGAGACGACCATCTCGGGCGTCACCGCACCTTTGGCCGAAACCCCAAGGAACACATCCGCGTCCTTCATTGCTTCTTCCAGCGTGCGCGCATCGGTATCGGCGGCATGGGCCGATTTCCACTGGTTCATACCCTCGGTGCGGCCTTGGTAGATCACGCCCTTGGTGTCGCACATGATGCAATTATCGTGCCGTGCGCCCATCGATTTGAGCAGTTCCAGACAGGCGATCCCCGCCGCCCCGGCTCCGTTCAGAACAATGCGGCAGTCTTCGATCTTCTTGCCCGAGATTTCCAGCGCGTTGATCAGACCGGCGGCGCAAATTACCGCCGTGCCGTGCTGGTCATCGTGGAACACCGGAATGTCGCAAATTTCCTTGAGGCGCTGCTCGATGATGAAACACTCGGGTGCCTTGATATCCTCAAGGTTGACGCCGCCAAAGGTCGGCGACATCAAATGCACGGCCTTGATGATCTCGTCCGGGTCTTCGGTGTCCAATTCGATATCAATCGCGTTCACATCCGCGAAGCGCTTGAACAACACCGCCTTGCCCTCCATCACCGGCTTGGAGGCCAGCGCACCAAGGTTGCCCATGCCAAGGATCGCGCTGCCATTCGAGATCACCGCAACCATGTTGCCCTTGACGGTGTAGTCATAGGCAAGCTCGGGATTGGCTGCGATTGCCTCGACGGGCACCGCGACGCCGGGCGAATAGGCCAGCGACAAATCGCGCTGTGTGGCCATCGGCGTTGACGCCACGATTTCATATTTCCCCGGGGTTGGCTCAAAGTGATAGGCCAGCGCTTCTTCGGGGGTAATGCGGGATTTGCGGGACATGACGGCTTCCTTTTGATCGACCATCCTTAGCGCGCCGATTGCAACCAAACAACAGGCGGGAAACGCCCCTTTCCGCTGGCCTGCGGGTTTTGTAGGGTCGCCACGCCGAACACGGAGAACACAGTGAGCGACACGCAGCGCAATGTCACGCCGATGATGGCGCAGTTTCTGGAAATCAAGGCCCGACATGCGGATGCGCTGCTGTTCTACCGCATGGGCGATTTCTATGAGATGTTCTTTGACGACGCGGTTGCGGCCTCGGCGGCGCTGGATATCGCGCTGACCAAACGCGGCACCCATGAGGGCGCACCCATCCCGATGTGTGGCGTGCCGGTGCATTCGGCCGAGGGCTATTTGCTGAGCCTGATCCGCAAGGGGTTTCGGGTGGCAATCGCCGAACAGATGGAAGACCCGGCAGAGGCCAAGAAGCGCGGCTATAAATCGGTGGTCAAACGCGATGTGGTGCGGTTGGTGACGCCGGGAACGCTGACCGAGGATTCGCTGCTGGAACCCCGGCGGCACAATTACCTGACCGCGTGGTCCGATGTTCGTGGATCGTCCGCGCTGGCCTGGGCGGATATCTCGACCGGGGAATTGCGCGTCATGCTGTGTCCGCGCGTGCGACTGGCGCCCGAGCTTGCACGATTGGGCGCGCGCGAATTGGTGGTGCCCGAGGATCTGGCGCCGGAACTGTTCGAGTTGTCCGAGGAGATGGGCTTTGCGCTGGCGGAACGCGGGCGCGCGGCCTTCGATTCGGTGGCCGGGGCCAAGCGGTTGTGCACGCTGTTCAACGTCGCCAATCTGGACCGGTTCGGCCCGTTCGAGCGCGCCGAGGTGTCGGCGCTGGGGGCGTTGGTGGATTACCTCGACATGACGCAAAAGGGCCGGATGCCGCTGTTGCGCGCACCGGTGCGCGAAGCCGCAGGTGCGGCGATGCAGATCGACGCGGCGACACGGCGCAATCTGGAATTGACACAGGCTTTGGCCGGGGGGCGCGCCGGGTCTTTGCTGGCGACAATTGATTGCAGTGTCACGGCGGGCGGCGGGCGGCTGTTGGAGCGGCGGACCTCAAGCCCCTCATGCGATCTGAATGCCATTCACGCGCGACTGGCCGGGGTGGCGTCGCTGGTCGAAAACGACCGACTGCGCGGCGATCTGCGCACGGCGCTCAGGTCGGTGCCCGATATCGACCGGGCGCTGTCGCGGCTGGCGCTGGAGCGTGGCGGCCCGCGTGATCTGGCGATGCTGCGCGCCGGGTTGATGCAGGCGAGTGCTTTGGCCCAGATGCTGGGAAATGCGGCGATCCCAACGGTGTTGAAAACTGCGGCGATGGGGCTGGTCGGGCATGAAGATCTGGCGCGTCTGCTGGAACAGACACTAATCGCCGAGCCGCCACTGCTGATCCGTGACGGCGGGTTCATCGCGGCGGGCGTGGATGCCGATCTGGATGCGGCGCGTGAATTGCGCGACGAGGGGCGCGGCGTGATCGCAAGGATGCAGGTCGATTATGCCCGCGACACCGGCATTCAGGGGCTGAAGATCAAGCACAACAACGTGCTGGGCTATTTCATCGAAACCACGGCGACGCACGCCGAGAAGATGCTGTCGGCACCGCTGAACGAGCGGTTCATGCACCGGCAGACGACGGCCAATCAGGTGCGCTTCACGACGCTGGAACTGTCGGAACTGGAGACCCGTATCCTGAACGCCGGGGGTCATGCGCTGGAGATCGAGAAGCGGATTTTCGAAGATCTGCGCGCGGCTGTTCTGGCCTGTGCCGGGCCGATCCATGTGACCGCCCGGGCGCTGGCGGAAATCGACGTGACCAGCAGTTTTGCGGATCTGGCACGGCAGAACAACTGGTGCCGCCCTGTGGTCAACGACAGCCGCGATTTCAATATCGAGGGCGGGCGGCATCCGGTGGTCGAGGCGGCGCTTGAGAAATCCGGGCAACCGTTTGTGGCGAATTCGCTGCGACTTGATCCGCAAGGCAGCGGCGCGGCGATCTGGCTGGTGACCGGTCCGAACATGGCCGGTAAATCGACTTTCTTGCGCCAAAACGCGTTGATCGCCATTCTGGCGCAGGCGGGCGGTTATGTGCCGGCGCATTCGGCAACCATCGGGCTGGTTGATCAGGTGTTCAGCCGGGTCGGTGCCTCGGATGATCTGGCGCGCGGGCGCTCGACGTTCATGGTCGAGATGGTCGAGACGGCTGCGATCCTCGATCAGGCGGGGCCGCGGGCGTTTGTCATTCTGGATGAAATCGGGCGCGGCACGGCAACCTATGACGGGTTGTCGATTGCCTGGGCGGTGTTGGAGCATTTGCACGGCGTCAATTGCAGCCGCGCATTGTTCGCGACGCATTATCACGAGATGACGGCGCTGGCAGACCGGTTGGAAGGTGTCGGTAATGCCACCGTCGCGGTGCGCGAATGGGAGGGCGACGTGGTCTTCATGCATGAGGTCCGCAAGGGCGCGGCGGACCGGTCGTATGGGGTGCAGGTCGCGCGTCTGGCCGGGTTACCGGACGCGGTGATCGGGCGCGCGCGCGAGGTTCTGGATATGCTGGAACGCGGCGATCAGGGGCAGCGCGGCGCGAAGACACTGATTGATGATCTGCCGTTGTTTGCAGCGCAACCGGTCATCGCGCCGCAAGCTGCTGCGCCGAAATCATCGGCTGTCGAGGATCGTCTGGCCAGCCTTCATCCGGATGCGCTGACACCGCGAGAGGCGCTGGCGATCTTGTATGAGTTGCGCGCGTTGCTGGATGAATAGGGCGGTGGGGTAAAACCCCACCCTACCCTTTTGGCGTCTGTCAGCCCGCCGGTGTTGACGAAACGCCAACTTGCGCTGGGCGCAAGAGATGATCGTGCAGCCGGAAGCCATCGTTGAGAACCTGAATGATCTGCCCGGCGGTGGTTTCGGGCACCGGCGCCTCGAACATGGCTTCGTGCATATGCGGGTCGAACTGATCACCCGGTTGCGGCGTGACCTTCTCAACACCGTGGCGCGCGAAGATATTTGTCAGCTCGCGCAGGGTCAATTCCAGCCCTTCAACGAGACCCTTGGCGCGAGTTTGCATTTCGTCGTCAACCAGCGACAGGGCACGGCTGAGGTTGTCATAGACCGGCAACAGATCGCGGGCGAGTTTGGTGCCGCCATAGATCGCAGCCTCGCGGCGATCTTTTTCGCCCCGTTTGCGGCTGTTTTCCAGATCCGCGAGGGCCCGCATCAGACGGTCGCGCATCTCGGCGCGCTCCTCTTCAAAGACCGCCTGCGCCTCGACCAGCAGGGCAACCGGGTCCAGATCCGCTTGATCCAGTGATTCGTTCAGGTCTTCGGCCTGTGTGTCGGCCGTGTTTTCTTGTGGCTCTGCCATGTCTTCCTCGTGTCACTCGGACCCCAGATCGGTCAGCATACGGCCAACCAACTGCGCGGTGTAATCAACAATCGGCACAATGCGTCCGTAATTGAGCCGGGTTGGCCCGATTACGCCCACGGCGCCGATGATTTTCCTGTCGGCGTTCATATAGGGAGAAACGACCAGAGTGGAACCCGTTAGTGAAAAAAGCTTGTTCTCTGCGCCAATGAAAATGCGCACGCCGTCGCCGCGTTCGGTCAGTTCGAGGACTTCGGCGATATCGCGCTTACGTTCGAGGTCGTCGAATAGCTCGCGGATCTTGAACAGGCTGTCGGAATCGGTCTGATCGAGCAGATTGGCGCGGCCCCGGACGATCAGGCGTTCATTGTGCCCACCCTCGTCCTCCCAGATTGCCATGCCGCGTTCGATCATGTCACCGGCGATGGAATCGATTTCCTGTCGTCGCTGGGTGATCTCGGTGCGCAGGCGGGTGCGCAGCGTGCTGAGCGTCAGGCCGGAGGCAAAGGCATTGATGAAATTCACCGCCTCGCGCAACGCCGAGGGCAGCAGCCCGGGTGGCGGGCGGAACACACGGTTCTCGACCTGACCATCGGCAAAGACCAAAACGACAAGCGCCCGATCGGCGGCAATTGGCACGAACTCGATGTGGCGGATCGGCGCCTCGTGTTTTGGTGTCAGAACAAGGCTGGCGCCCTTGGTGATCGACGACAGCGCATTGCCGACGTTGTCCAGCATCGACCCCAGATCGCGCTCGTTGTTCATGCGGGACGCTTCGAGTTTCTCGCGGTCGGTGGCGGTGACCGGATCGACCTCGAGCAACGCATCGACGAACACCCGTAGCCCGCTTTGGGTGGGCACCCGCCCGGCCGAGACATGGGGGCTTTCGAGCAAACCGAGGAATTCGAGATCCTGCATTACGTTGCGTATGGTCGCCGCCGAGAGGCTTTCGCTGAAATCGCGGGTCAGCGTGCGCGAACCGACGGGCGCACCGGTTTGCAGATAGGACTCGACAACGCGCCGGAACACCTCGCGCGTGCGATCATTGAGTTCCGGAAACAGTGGATTATGCGGCGGAGTTGTCATTTGAGCCTGTGTTTCGGGGTTGATCCGGTTGCAAGACAGTGGGCTGCGCGTGTATCTGGAGGCTGGCTTGGAAAAGGATCCCGACATGCGCCCCTCCGGACGAAAACTAGATGAAAAACGCGCAGTTTCAATCGAAACCGGCGTGATGCGCCATGCAGAGGGCTCTTGTCTGATCAAAGTCGGCGGCACGCATGTGTTATGCTCGGCCTCGATCGAGGAGCGCATTCCGCCGTTTTTGCGCAATACCGGGCTGGGTTGGGTCACTGCGGAATATGGCATGTTGCCGCGCGCCACGAACACGCGCAATCGCCGAGAAGCTGCACAAGGCAAGCAAGGCGGAAGAACGGTTGAGATTCAACGGCTTATTGGTCGTTCGCTGCGCGCTGGCATTGATCGGTCGGCTTTGGGTGAGCGCCAAATCACGGTTGATTGCGACGTGATTCAGGCGGACGGCGGCACGCGCTGCGCTGCGATTACCGGGGGCTGGGTGGCGTTACGGCTGGCAGTCAATACGCTGCTTAAAACCGGTCTTCTGAAGACCGATCCGATTATTGACCATGTTGCCGCTGTGTCTTGTGGCATTTACGCGGGTCAGCCTGTGTTGGATCTGGACTATGATGAAGACAGTGCGGCGGGAGTTGACGGAAATTTCGTCATGCTTGGCGATGCGCGCATGATCGAAGTTCAGATGTCGGCTGAAAGCAGTGTGTTTGGGCGCTCCGAGATGAACACCATGCTGGATCTGGCTGAACGCGGTATCGCGGAGCTTGTCGCGGCGCAGAAGGCGGCAGTTTGAACCGGGTTCTAGACACCGAGACCCTCCTTTTCGCGACTCACAATCGCGGCAAGCTGGAAGAAATGCGCGAGTTGCTGGCTCCGCGTGGGGTTACTGTTGTTTCGGCGGCTGATCATGGGCTTGGGGAACCCGAGGAGACCGAGGACACCTTTGTGGGAAATGCGCGCATCAAGGCACATGCGGCGGCGAAGGCAACGGGGCTGGTGGCGCTGGCGGATGACTCCGGCCTGTGTGTCGAGGGCTTGGGCGGCGCGCCCGGGGTATACACGGCGGATTGGGCGGAGACGGCATCGGGGCGCGATTTTGGATTGGCGATGCGGCGCACGCATGATGCTCTGCTGGCCGCGTCTGCGCCCGAACCTTGGCGTGGGTCTTTTGTGTGCGTACTCGTTCTGGCATGGCCCGATGGACATGACGAGGTTTTCGAGGGTCGCGTGGACGGTGTGCTGGTCTGGCCGACTCGCGGTGCGCATGGTCACGGATACGACCCAATGTTCGAGCCGGAAGGACGGTCAGAGACCTTTGCTGAAATGGCCCATGAGGCAAAGAACCTGATCAGCCACCGGGCGCGCGCCTTGCGGTTGCTTCTCGCCGCATGTTTCACGTGAAACATTCCGAAGCTGAGGTCGCGGAAGATTGGCGGAATGGTGGTTTCGCGCTGTATGTCCATTGGCCGTTCTGCGCCGCAAAATGTCCGTATTGCGATTTCAACAGCCATGTCGTGCGGGAAGTTGACCAAGTAGCATGGCGTGACGCGCTGCTTGCAGAGGTCGCGTGGTTCGCGGAACTGACGCCCGGCCGGACCCTGACTTCCATCTTCTTTGGTGGCGGCACCCCGTCGTTGATGCCGCCCGAAACCGTCGATGCGGTAATCACGGCGGCGCGGCGCCACTGGGTGTTCGCAAATTCAATCGAGATTACGCTGGAGGCCAATCCATCCTCGGTGGAGTTGGCGAGATTTCAGGACTTTGCCACGGCCGGGGTCGACAGAGTGTCCTTGGGACTTCAGGCCCTCAATGACACGGATCTGCGGCGTCTGGGCCGGCTGCATTGCGTCGCCGATGCCTTTCGGGCTTGGGACGTGGCAAACGCCGTTTTCAAGCGCACGAGCTTTGACCTGATTTATGCGCGACAGTTTCAGGATGAAGGCCAATGGCGGGCGGAGTTGAAGGACGCATTGTCTTTGGGCCCCACACATTTGTCCCTGTATCAATTGACAATTGAAGACGGAACGGCCTTTGGCGACCGCTATAGAGTGGGAAAACTGCCGGGGCTTCCAAATGAAGATACTGGCGCGGATCTGTATCACGCCACGCAGGAAATTTGCAGCGCCGCGGGGTTGCCCGCATATGAAGTCTCTAATCATGCGAAAACCGGCGAGGAATCGCGCCACAATCAGGTCTATTGGCGATATGGCGACTATATTGGGGTTGGTCCGGGAGCGCATGGGCGGCTGACGTTGAACGGCCAGCGCTTTGCCATTGAAGCTGCACGCTCACCGAACCTTTGGTTGGCCGGCGTTCAAGAGGGTCGCGTCGCCCATGAAACCCGTGAAGTCCTGAGGCCTGAGGATATGGCGTCTGAATACCTGATGATGAGTCTGCGGTTGAGTGAAGGTTCGGAACTGACACGGCTGAACGCGTTGGGTAGAAACCTCGGCGGCACTCACATATTGGACGACATGATTGACCAGGGTCTTTTGTGGCAAGCGGATGGCCGAATTGGCACAACCTCCACCGGGCGCCCGCTGCTGAATTCAATTCTGCGCATCCTGCTTCAGGACTAGTTAGCGAACCTGGGACAGTACCTGACAAAGCTGGTCGAGCTGATCCAGCGTTTGATACTGGATCGTAACCCTGCCTTCGCCACCTGCGCGGTGGTCTATCACAACGGACATTCCCAGATTTGCAGACAGGTCCTCTTCGAGGGCGCGCGTATCAGCGTCTTTCTGGCGAGCGTCGGCGGCCATTTTGGATGGGTCGCGCTTGGGCACAGTCACATGGCGCGCCAGTTGTTCGGTCTCACGAACCGAAAGGCCATTCGCATAGACACGCCTTGCAAGAGCCATCGGGTCCTCGGCGGTAATCATGGCGCGCGCATGGCCAGCCGAGATCTTGCCTGCCACAACCATATCCTTGACACCATCGGGCAAGGTCAGCAGCCGAAGTAGATTGGCGATATG
>Ga0316204_10010186_pt1 | contig 12208 bp, 17 predicted proteins | sample 6monrhotite_MG_2_FD_205661 | JGI IMG/M metagenome (GOLD analysis project Ga0316204, IMG submission 205661) | Microbial mat bacterial communities from mineral coupon in-situ incubated in ocean water Damariscotta River, Maine, United States -... | ecosystem: Environmental > Aquatic > Marine >...
TATTTTTAATACATACACTCAACCAAATTGAAGAAGCGATAAGTATATTATATGATAGCTATAAAAGAGATGATGATTATGAATTTGTAGAATTTACAGGGATAAAACTATTGCTACAAACAATTGATACTTGGAATAGTATACAAGTTGATAAATACTTTGTATTTCTATCAAATAATTTTGATGAAATTAAGGGGATTGATAGGAATTTTAAGAATTTTAAATTATCAGTTACTAATAATACTGAAAACAAAACTGAAATAATGTTTGCAAAAGACTTAGTAAATATTTACAATGATCTATCAACAGACTTAAAAAAACTAATAAGAAGCTCTGAGATAGCATACAATAGAATAAAAAGAGCAACTGTTTAAAAGCTTCTACTACAACCCTCTAAAACACACTTAATAAGGGCGGTCACTCCGCCCTACTTCACACAAATTATTTATTTTATAAAGGAGATTTAAATGAACGATAAAACAAAACAATATTTGGAGCTCGCAATTTGTGAGTATCTAAAAGATAATTGTTGTAAGTCTGGGAAAGTGGAGACTGCTATTAGTGAATATTCTATAAAAGAATCTTGTTATCTTGGTGAGCCATTAGTATACAGCACTATTATAGAATTTTATAGAAAAGATGCGGATAATTTAGAATATGTAATAGGCGCACTTTTATCTTGTTTACCAATCAAAGATAAAGAAGTGCCTAGATTAGGAGACATAAAAGAAAACGCTAAATTATTGAAAATTGCTATTGATGATTATATAGAAAAATACAGCGACTACGACTAACCTCAAAAGGGCTTCACGCCCTACCCTCTAAAACTATTTTATAAAGGACATAACTATGCAAGTAGAGCAATTTATGCTGGAATTTAAAGACATTATTTTGGAAATTAGAAACACACAAAGATTGCTCATGCCAAATGAGTTTGAACTTGCATATTTAGCCAATCAAGTGAATATTTCAAGACAAAGTATGAGAGATTATCTCATTAGAAATTATGAGCCTGAAAAAGAGTATTTTAAAAAAGGTGGTAAAATAATGGTGTCGAAAGAAACTGCCGTTTCAATTCTAAGGAAATACGATGCAAAACGGCAATTACACAGTACGCAATAACATCATACAGGTAAGCGGTTCAGTTGATGGTAAACAGTATCGAAAATCTACAAAAAAAGAGGCGACACCAGCTAATTTAAAGTGGATTGAGAAAAACGCTTACAGAGTTCTTTTAAATATTATTGATGAAGAAAAACCGAAAAGAAGTGAGCAATTTAAAGAGTTTGCTCTTAGTGCAATCGAACTAAGTTCTTATAAGAGAGATAAGCATTCTCAGAACGATTACATTTCAAAATTAAACAATCATATTCTACCATATTTCAAAAACTTTTTGCTTTCAGATATTAAACCTGACGACATAGAAAGGTGGCAAATTACATTGATGAAGAAATTATCATCATCAAGTGTAAAAAGATGCCGTAGTATTTTGAATATGGTGTTACATCGTGCAGTAGGTAATGATATGATCCTCAAAAATCCTTGTGACTTTGCAGATAAAATATCTCCAACTTATGGGAAAAAAGAACCCTACTCTATCGATGAAATGCTTTTACTTTTGAAACACTCCGATGGGTGGCTGCGAAAATATCTTTACTTAGCATTTACAACTGGAATGAGAACCGGAGAACTTTTAGCACTTCAACCAGGTGACTTTGATTTTGAAAGAAATATTATCTATATTTCTCGTTCAATTTCAAAAGGCATTATCAAAGAGAGCAACAAACTAAAAAATCATAACCGTATTGCTATTGTTCCAAAAACAGTAATGGATATGTTTAAAGATTGTAATAGTGAGTTTATATTTCCAACTAGACTTGGTGGAGCATACAAAGATAGTAAAACGATTGTAAAGTATTGGTTTAAACCTTTGCTTGAAAAAGTAGGTGTAAGCTATAAAACTCTTTATGCAACACGTCACACTTTTATATCTCTATTGAGAAATCAAGGAGTAGATAAAAACTTCATTCAAGAGTTAGTTGGACATAGTGCGGACTCTAATGTAACCGATAAACACTACACAACTTTTGAAATGAACGACACAAAATACACCTCAATTAACAACGTTTTCATGGATTTAAACCTATATGGAAACGATGCTGAATTAGCACAAAGTTAGCACACTTTTAATTAAGGTCAAGGTGAAGCCCATAATTTAGGGATTGAAAAGTGTACGCCCTTATCCTCATAAGCCGGAGGTCGAGGGTTCGAGTCCCTCTTCTGACACCATGTTAAAACCCCATAAATACGAACTTTGCTTGACTTTAGAAAAATAAAGACTAGTATCTGTTCAGCTCTTTTTTGAAAACACTACATAAAACACTACACAAATGAGATATTTAGCAAGAAGTTCAAATGGATATTATAGCTTTAGAATAAGGATTCCTAACGCTTATAGAATCTACTTTAATCAGACAGAAATTGTCAAGGCATTAAAAACAAAATCATATAATGAGGCACGTAAGCTTTGTAAACTAATAACTGCTGAAACTTTAAAACTTTTACAAACTCTAAGACTTGGAATTTTTGATAAAGCTCAAGAGAAATTATTAGTAGAGCAATATCTATCAAAAGTTCTAACTAAAGACCAGCAAGCCACAGGTCAAATTGAGGTTTTAGATTTAGAAAAAGTACCTTTAACCCCTACTTCAACGCTATCTCAAGAAGAAACTAAAATAGAAGAAGGTAAAAAATTAAGTGAAATTGTAGAAATTTACCACAAAAATATTCCACACACTACATCTTTAGAGCAGAAAAAAGCATATAAAGCATTTTTTAATGACATGTTTTTTGAACTTATTGATAAAAATAGTTTAATTAAAGACATTGATAGAGAAAAACTTTTAGAGATAAAAGAAATTATTCAAGGTTTACCAAAGAGAAATATCACAAAATACAGAAATATGAAAATTTCTAAGATTGTTACTAGACTAGATAAAATAAAAGATGAAGAAAAAATTGCAATAAAAACTGTTAATGACTATCTAAAATGGATAATGAGCCTTTTTAGTTTTGCTCAAAAATATGGATATGTTGAATTCAATCCAGCAATTGATTTAAAATTTAAACTAAAAAGTAATGCAAAAGAGCAAAGAGAAACTTTTAGTGATAATGAACTTAGAAAATTTATAGAACTTAATAATGAAGATGAAAACATTAAAATGTTTCATTATACTTTCTTTTATACAGGAATGATTAATAGTGAATTTTTACAAGCTAAAATCACTGATATTAATGGTGTATTATGTTTTGATTTAACAGACCCTAATCTAAATTTAAAAACTTTATCAAGACATAGAATAATTCCAATACATTCGCATTTATTAGACTTAGGAATTGTAGAAAAGTTATCATACATACAAAAAAATTACACATCTGATTATCTATCTAAAATAAGCAATAAATTTATCAAAAAACATGTTAGTAACAGCTCTAAAAAAGTACTTTACTCATTCAGACATACTTTTGCTACTAAACTTCAGAACAATATGATTGAAGAGGCTGTTATTGCCCAATTAATGGGTCATTCAAAGATAGGTATGACTTTTGGGCGTTATGCTAAAGGGTATGTGACAGATACTCTAAAAAAGGCTATTGAAAGCTTAAAATTTCCATTGTATTCAAAATGAAATATTATAAATAATTCTTCATATTAGCTCCGTGTATTGAAAATTAATTTAAACTTAAATAAAAACTAAAAACACCTATAAAGTCGCACTTTTATTCTCTATCAAGCTTTAAGTATTGCTCATTAATAGTTATTTTTGGGCATATTTTTGTACAGTCCATTACTGTACTTAAAACTAAGTTTTAGTATTACAAAACTTTTTAATTTACCCCATCAATAAAAACTTCTATAAACTCACCAATCTTATTTTTCAATCTATCAACTATTATTTTTCTTTCACGATATGACGGCTTTTTTTCTAAAAGATTAATAATCTCTGTACTTCTCGCTTCATCACCTTTAGATAAATAAGTTTCGATAAGTTTTTGAAATCCTTCTTTGTTCAAACTTTCTTCTTTGCAAAGTAAATCGATAGCCTTTTCTCTCTCAATATCCCAATAACTTACAAATACTTGTTCTATATTATCATCTTCGCTTAGTTTTATTAAATGTTCATCGATAAACTTTTCAATTAAGTCTCTTTTACTTCTAAGTTTAGATTCACCAACAATCATCTTTATCAAAGCTTCTTTTTGTTTATGATAGTTTTCACCACTTTCTCGTTTGACTTTCCCCAATAATTCTAAAATATATGCTACATTAATTTCATCTTTATGCAACAACTCAAGTTCAAAATCTACTTCATCTAATATAGATTCTTTTTCATTATTTTGATTTCTTTTGACTTTATCATTTAAATCAAGATATTTACCAATATAATCCTCAAACTCTTGTTCGCTAAAACCTAAGTCATCCCATGAAAAATCTGAAAATGAAGATATTGAATTTTTAAGTCTTATAATTTCTCTAAATGCTTTTATGAATTTTAATTCTTCTTTTTCATCTTTTAAGTTATCTACACTTGAAACAATTGGAGCTACTTCTTTTAAATTGATTAAAGCATCTTTGAATTTTTCAAGATACTCTTCATATGTATCTAAAAACACATTTTTATATGTTACAAACTCATTTGCTTTTTAATCATTAAATAGTGCTATTGCCATTATTTCTAAATAGTGAGGATAGTAATCTAAAAAGCATGAAGTTATGTTAATTATAAATTGTATTAGCCGATGTATCTAACTCATTCACAGTTCAAAGGCTCACTCATGAAAACTAAAATTGCTATGTCTGTATTTATTGTTTATATGTTTTCAGGGTGTGTAGTAACACAAGTTGCTAAAGTGCCTTTTGATATTGTTAATTTTGCAATTGATACAACTGAGAATGCTGTTGAGTTAACTGGAAAGGTTATAGAAATAGGTGTAGATACAAGCGTAAAGGTTGTGAAATATATTGCACCAGAACTTAAACCAAAGATTGAAGTACCTGAAGTAAATATTATGACAATTGAAAATAAACTATAGTCTAATGCTCTAAATCGTTTACAACGCTCTCTTGAGTCTCAATTAGTTCTGTTGCAATAAAAGAGATAAATGAACTAATATCTCCGTTATCTGCTTCATGAAGAGCTTGTAAATATTTTCTTTTTCTCTCTGTTTTTATAACCGCTGGAAAAAAGTTATGTTTCATTAATATCAAATTCATTAAAATTCTAGCACCTCTACCATTACCATCATCAAAGGCATGAATTCTAACTAAGTTGTAGTGCACTATTGAGGCTAATAGTATCGGATGTAACTTGTATTCATTTTCTACTACCCAACTAATAAGCTCTTGCATTTGAGGTTGTACTTGTATTGGGTCAACATAGTAGTGAATATCTCCATTAGCTAAAAGTACATGATTTGGCTCAATTTTGTATTCACCGCTATTAGCTCTTTTTTTAACCCTGTTTCCATCTCTGTCTTGAGCACTGGTAAATTTGACATCTGAGAGAATTAGAGCATTTATCTCTTTTATAAGACCCTCTGTAACATCTCTATTATTTGCAATAACTTCATATAGATAATCAATTGCTTCTATGTGATTTTTTGCATCTAAAAAGTCTTTAAATGGTTTTCCCTCTACTGTTAGACCCTCAGTTAAAAAAAAGTGTGTATCACCACGACTAAGTGTACTTCCTTCTATACTGTTTGAGTTATACGTCCAATCAATTTTTAGCTTTTGTAAGATTGTTTGCCATAAATCAGGGTTTTTATCTTTGATTTCATTAATATGGTTATTTAGTTTATCAGCAACACTAAACAGTGCTTTAGTCTCAATATTTAGCTCAAAGTTATAAAAGCTATTTTTAACTTCGACATCTGTTTTATTGTTCTCGTTATTCATGTACAATTTTTCCATAATTTTATTATTAAGTGTAACGCATTCTATCATATTGCATGTAGAAAAAATCTATATAAATTTCATGACTTTATCAAACAATAATCTCTCTATGTCTTTCAACAGGTGAAATATTAGAATTAAGCCTCTGTAGTTCTAGTTCTCTACCCTTAAGTGACATATAAAAGTCATTGAAATCATTGTAGCCTTTATAGATTTGAGATTTATCAGTGATTATTTTATTTGGTATCTGTTCTTTCAAAAATTCAAGAGCTTGTTTTCCTCCTTTGTCATTATCTAAAAAAGTGGTTATGTTTTGATACTCTTGCAGTTTTATAAACTCTGTAGCTTTTTCAATTAGTGCAGTTGAGTTTAAAATGACAACATCTGAGATGTTTTGTTTAAAATATTGCAGTGCGGAGAGATAATCAAAAAATCCCTCAAATACTGATACATTGCTTTTATTTTTGTTGTTAATGAATGAAATATCTTTATGACCTAAACAAGACTTGAAGTATTTGTTTCTAAGCTCATATCCTCCGCTTTGATTTTCAAATGCTAATGAGAAAAAGTTTTTATTGCCTAATTTATAATATGCCTCTTTTAAAAACTTCTTTGCAAGTTCAGGCTCAATACTACGAGAGTGGAGATAATCTATAAGAGCACTATTTTCTAGCTCCTGAAGCTTTTTTAGAATGAATGGGCTACTTTTAGATATTTGTTTATCTGGTTGGATAATTTCTTGAGGCTCAATGATGATTTTTTTGTGCTCAAATGGCTGTAAGATAGTTTGTTCATGTCTAATATCTGTAATAAGCTCATTTGCTCTTATATTGGTTAATTCTTTAAGTGCATCAGCAACGTTATTTAGATTAAAGTACTGTAATGTAAAGTCTAAAATATTACCACCTTTGCCTATCCCGTGGTCGTACCACAAGTTTTTTATATCATTGACTTTAAAAGATGGTGTCTTTTCATCTCTAAAAGGGCTTTTATACCAATAGTCGCTATTTTTTACAGAAACGGCTTTATGATTTAGAAGAGATAGCAGTTCAATAAGTTTTATGCTTTTAGCTTGTTTGGCGTTCATTGTTTTAGTGTTATAGGATTTTACTCTATCAAGGTCTGTTTTAATTTCTGATACTCTTTGTTTGGCTAATTTTAGTCTTTCTTTTGTATTTGTAAAAAGCTCATCTAGGGCTAATGTTTTAAGTCTGTATTTTTTAGAATCAACTAAATTTTTAAGTGAGATAGTTTTACCTCTTTGGTATATCTCAAGGTTGTTTTCTTTTAATTGTGATAATAACTCATCGTGCGTTTTTGCATTGTTAAAAATATTTTCTAAAAGTTCTTTGATTTGCTCTTTTTGAGAGGGTTGTTTAGTTCGATGTTTTAGCTCTTTGGTTTTGTTGGATAGCTTTAGGTGCTTATTTGTCTTAGAATCGTTGTAGATGGGTTTGTTTTCTAATTCTGTATATTTGGTTAGCGTATATGCTTCAAGTTCTTTTTGAATGGATTTAAACTGCTCTTTGGATAATCGCAATCGTTTGTTTGAATTTAACTCATTGGCACTTATGCAAAAATGGATATGTGGGTTATCTGTATTTAGATGTATCTTTGCATATGTAAGATGATTTTTAGCTCTTATATTGATATATTTGTTTGCAATGTCTGTTAGTACTTTCTCTAGTTCATGAGCAGGTAAATTCTCTATTGGTTTGATTGAGATGATTTCATGATAGAGATAATTACCGTTTTTTCTATTTGGTAGAAGTTTTGAGTTTTCAATAAATTCATCTGTAATAGTTTGATAGCTACTTTTATCCATTGCAAGAGCTGAAAAGTTATTTGCAATAGTTGTATCTGTAGAATTTCTATTTATGTAGCTAATGAGTGATTTAAAAGATGGTGATTTTCTGCTGAGTGATTTAATAATCATGAGTTGTACTTTTGCCTATAAACTCTTTTACACTTTGCTCCAATGCGTGTAACTGCTTAAAAACATTTTTAGAGCTGATTACATATTTTAGAATATTTGATTGTTTGGCTAGTTGGTTTGTATTATTGGCGATGTTTCTTATTAGAAATACAAACTCGTTTAGTTTTTCTTGTGTGGCTTTTGGGATGATTGGCTTGTTATTGGCGTGAGATAGTAGAGTCTGTTTTAGTTGCTTAGTTATTTTACTGTTATCATCTGTAAAATGAGAAAGTAAAGATTGATACTCCTCTGTATCAAATGTTAAAGAGAGCCTTTTTTTATATTTTTTGTACTCTTGGCGATATGACTTTTGATAGGTGTGAAGATAGTTTTTTCTTTTTTCACTAGCAAAGCTCTTGTTTAGTGTATGATTAATTTTTAAAGAGGTGTCACTTTTTAGATTGGGAATATTTTTAGAAGGCATAATAAAAATAGGTTAAATATATAGAGGGGTATTTAGGGGTCTTCCCCTGAACAAGTCGTAATTTTCGCGAAACTTTATGTTTCGTGTAAAATTGCAAACTTGCATATCTAATGCGCATTGTAAAATAAAAATTCCTCTAGTCAATGAAAATTATGAATAATAAAACAATAGTAAAAGCGCAGAGCTAAATGCTTCTTGAATTGTTGAGTAATTTTTATATAATTGAACTACGAGATATTATTTAAAGGCGTTACAATGCTTATCGATATACCAATAAGCTATGAAGCAGAGATGATTTTTAAAAAAAATCCAGATATACACAAAGAGCCTTTTAAAAAGTTAGCGAAAGAATTAGAAAAATTAATTTCTCAAAGTGAGCTTGTTGAAATAAAAAATTCGCTTGCTAGTGAAAAAAGAAATAGCAGTTTTGCTTAGTAGTGCAAACTTAATGATTATACCTTTTTTGATAATCGAACAACAAGCTACTATTTAAAGGTACGAAATGATTGTAGATATACCAATGAGCTAAGAAGATGAAGTTTTTAAAAAAGTTCGCCAAAGAATTCGAAAAAAGAGTTGAAAAAATGATGGTACAAAACGAGTCTATAAAAAAAGAAGATAATTAAATTTTTAACAATTTAATTGACTTTTTTAAAATTGGCTATAATTTGTTTACTAATACCAATTAAGGCAATGACATGATTATTGATATACCAATTAATTGTCCATCTGAAATAGGGATATATTTAGAACAACACCAAGAAGTTAAACAAAAGATTATTCAAGAGTTGGCTGAGAATTTTAAAGAGCAAACAAAGAATTTAGATATTACTGAAAAAGATACAGATGAGGGCGATAATAAATTTGTTAAATTTGCAAAAGCTCACGCAAGAATTGATGCTGATAAGTTAGGAGATACGGACATTGGTCAGATTATTAGAGATAATCATGAAGACTTTAAAGAAAGTTTTGCCTTTTAATTTGCCCTTATGAAAAAATATTTACTTGATACGAATATTATCTCTTACTTGGAAAAAGAAAATACACCTGAGTTTAAAAAAATCATTACAAAGTTACAAAAACTAGAAAATAACGATATTTTATCTATATCAATGCTCACGCTTTTTGAATATCAAACAAGTATCTCGTTAGTAGAAAATGCACAGATAAAAGAGGCTTTAGTACATAAAAAATCTCAATTACTAAAAAATTACAAAGTTGAAAACTTAGAGTTTCAGCAAGAGGTCATATTTGGAGAGTTACAAAGACAATATTTAGATAAAACAGGTGGAAATATTAAAGGTATTAAAAAACATAACATCGATTTTTTAATAGCGTCACAGGTAATTTTCAAAGATATGATATTAGTCAGCAATGATAATATTTTTAAAACTATCTCAGAGATAAGAGATGATTTTAAATATGATAATTGGATAAACTAACTTTCTATTGAGTTCAATAGCCTAGAAATGGGTTTTGATTTACCAGTTTTTACCTCATTAATCGCCTGATTAATGTCTTTCGCCATTTGGAATTCTTTTTTTGCAATAGATGATTGAGCTATTTTTTGGTATCTAAGCTTTTCGCTCTCAATATTCTCTATAGGTATGTATTTTATATCATCACGCATTAGCTCTTCTTCGAGCTTATCTAGCGGTTTTGAATTGTATAGGTCTTTTTCCATGTTTTAATCCTAAATTGCTTATTTGAAGTTTAACATAAAGCTGGAGTAAAAATTAATTTAGAATATTTCAACAATTAAACTTTCGTTTATAACTTGAACAAGTTGATGTAAGCAATTTTATACGATACAATATAAGTATTAAAATAGATACTTAAAAAGGTACTAATATGCAACCAATTCTTTCAAATTACACAGCAAGCATAACAGAATTAAAGAAATCTCCTACTGAACTTATTAAAACTGCTGGGCAAGAAGCAGTGGCAATATTAAATCATAATACACCATCAGCATATCTAGTACCTGCTAAGACTTATGAAAAGCTAATTGACCTACTTGATGACTATATGTTATCTAAAGAGGTTAAGAATAGACTAGAAGAGAATTCAACACCTATTGAGGTTTCATTGGATGAGCTATAAGCTTAGTTTTCATCCTAGAGCCTTAAAAGAATGGTACAAGCTTGATGCATCAATAAAAAATCAATTTAAAAATAAGATATCAGAAAGACTAGAAAATCCAAAAGTCTCAAAAGATAAATTAATTGGCTTTAATGAAGTATACAAAATAAAACTAAAGTCTGCTGGATATAGATTAGCCTACAAAGTAGAAGATGAAAACATTACAGTTTTAGTTTTGGCAATAGGAAAAAGAGAAAATAATAAAATATATGATTTGCTTAGTGGTAGATTTGAGAACTAAGTATTGCAAACCTTAAAAACGAAATATCGTTAATTACAAATATTATTAAAAATTAAAAGTAGAGCTTACTCATAATAGCAACTAAAACAATCAAATATTTACACATTAATATATTTTTAATATAGTAATTTATTATGTATAAATTTTTTGTAAGAGACTATTTTTTAAGCAAATTTTCTATACAATTTTTCATACATAAAAAAACCAAGGAGAATGTATCGTTTTCATCTCCATAAAGAGATATAATAGTATTTATTAAGGTATTTTTAAGGCTCATAAGCCGGAGGTCGAGGGTTCGAGTCCCTCTTCTGACACCATGTTAAAACCCAAAGTTTTGGGCTTTATAGAAAATTTCACAGTCAGTTTCTTTCAACATATGCTTACAAAACGACAGCATTTTAACAATATTTTTAGCCATCTACTAATTTAGTATTGCATCTATATATAGGAAATTAATGAATATTTTAGCAATTTCAGGAAGTCTTAGAAAAAATTCATACAATAGTTCATTACTAAAAGCACTCAGTCAATTTAAACATGAAAATATGATTATAAATATATATGATGAATTAGGGCTGTTACCATTTTTTAATGCTGATTTAGATAATCACACATTAAATGAGGATAATTCACCAACTTTAGTAAAAAAGTTCAGACAACAAATTTATAATGCAGATGTCCTTATCATAAGTACTCCTGAGTATGCTTTTGAAATATCAGGTGTTTTAAAAAATGCATTAGATTGGTTAGTCTCTAGCAGTGTTATAGTAAACAAGCCAGTAGTTATTTTAAGTGCCTCGACTTCAGGCATGGGAGGGGATAAAGCACATCAATCATTGACAAACATAATGGATGTTATATCAGGTAGAGTAATAAAAAAAGTCAGTTTACAAATAGGTAGAATTAACAAAAAAATTAATTCCAATAGTGAAATTATTGATGAGCAGCTTATAATGCAATTACAAAACATATTGAATAAACTGGATATGTACGTAACATGATATAGTTCTCTAATTCAAAAAATAAATTTTATATAACTCCTTTTTCAGTTAGAATACTTTTAATCATTAATAAGACATTACCATCATAATTAGCATTAGCATATTCATTTAATTTTAAATACTCCTCTTCTGTTAAATCAACAGTATATGATGTAAGTGGCTCATTACTTATAATATCGACTTTCTCATTATCAGACAACTTTTCCCACTCATCTTTTTTATTTGCTTCAAAGTTTGGTGTTACAACAGAACTCTTTTTTTTATTATGTGGTCTTTTAATTTTTTCATTTCCAATAATCTCTTTTAACAAATGAGTTATTTGAGTACTACTTAATCCAATGTTATCTCACTCCACGACAGTCAAGTAAGCTTTATCAAAAGAGCGTTCTAACAATTTAAGCAACAAAGAAAATTCCTTCTTCTTTATTCTTGAATTGACCAATACGTTCTTTAGCCACTCTAGACCATG
>Ga0316204_10010188_pt1 | contig 12207 bp, 15 predicted proteins | sample 6monrhotite_MG_2_FD_205661 | JGI IMG/M metagenome (GOLD analysis project Ga0316204, IMG submission 205661) | Microbial mat bacterial communities from mineral coupon in-situ incubated in ocean water Damariscotta River, Maine, United States -... | ecosystem: Environmental > Aquatic > Marine >...
AGAGGGCGAGGTTGTTTCGTCGACAGAACTCGCCAATCAGCCGACGGTCTTTATTTTCATCCGTGGAAACTGGTGCCCACTCTGCATGGGGCAGGTGAATGAGGTCTGCGCGGCGGCAGATACATTCACGGCAGCTGGTATTCGGGTCGCATTTATCGCGCCGCAATCAGTGGCCAAAACTCGCGCCCTCGCAAAGGGTCGCCCCGACGGGATCGCGTTTTATTCCGATATTGATAACGCCGCCGGACGCGTGTTGAAGATCCACAATCCGGCAGGCTTGCCGCTGGGCATGGAAGTGCTTGGCTATCGCAGCGAGACGGTATTGCCGACCATTATCGGCGTGGAGGCCGGGGGCAATATCCGCTGGACCCATGAGACCGATAATTATCGTGTGCGACCTGCGCCAGAGATAATCATCGCCGCAATGACGACTTCAACCTGATTCAGAACTTCAACTTGAATCGATACTTTAAGGGCCGGCGAAAATCGTCGGTCCTTTTCATTTCTGGTTCAGACGCCAGAGTCGAGATAGGATTCTGCTTCAGACACTTGGGGACATTTCATGACTCGATTTTTCAGCTTGCTCGCCTGCCTGATCACGGCACCCGCTTTGGCCCAAACGGGCTATGAAACCGCCTATTTCAATGTGTCGGGCGTTGCACCGGACGACACTTTGAACATTCGCGCCGAGCCAGATACGGCGGCTGACATTCTGGGTGAACTGGCCTTTGACGCGGCCAATATCGAAGTCGTTGGTCGCGAAGGCGGCTGGGCGATGATCAATATGGGCGATGTCGCAGGCTGGATATCCTTTACCTACCTCCAGCAAACTGAACCCGTTCTCCTGGAGAGCGGCATTCCGGGAGGACTTACCTGCGGCGGAACAGAGCCGTTCTGGAGTGCGGAAGTTTCCGATGAAGCCTTGGTTTTCAGTGCTTTCTGGGAAGAAGAAGAATCAATTTCTTATCCGATCAACGCCGCGCCTCGCGCCCACACGATTGGCTTTCCCGTCTTCCTGATGCTGGAGGGTGGCGGCGTTGCGAGCCTGTCGCCGAACACATGTTCAGACGGGATGAGCGATGCGACCTATGGCTGGACGCTGAACCTGGTTCGGCCGGGCGTTTATGACACCGCCTATTCGGGTTGCTGCACATTGCCGCGAGAATAATTCCGCTTCCCTGCCTCCAATCGCACTCGCGGTGGCCACTGAGTTATTGAATGGCGATACTGCCTGCGATTTGGAGGATAATATGTTTGGTGAACTCTTCGAAAGTTACTGGTGGCTGCTTTTCCCGTTGGGCTTTTTTATCGCTCAAGGCTGGAGCAGTTTTATGCGCTATAAGCGCGCGCAATCGAAAATCGAATTGCTGAAAACCTATGCCGCCGCCGGTAAGGAACCGCCGGCCGACCTAGTTGCCGCTCTGGATGTGGATCGACATGGCCGCGGTGACGGGCACGACGATGACGAGAGCGGCGGATATGGCAAAGGCGGGGGCGTATTCCTTGTCGTGCTATTCTCGGGCTTGAGCGCCGTTTTTGCCTTTGTCGGATATTCTGGCTGGCTGGGTGGCGAACAGACATCCATGTATTTTGTCGCATTAATCTTGGGCGTTCTGGCTGCGGCCTTTCTGGCATCCTCGCTCTTTGGCAGGCGCCGCAACCGCTAATCATGCAAAATGCCAGCGACACCGATCTGGTTGACGCAGCGCGGAAGGGTTCGGATTTAGCATTCGAACAACTCGCTCTGCGTCACAGTCAGGCCCTGCGGAGTTTCCTCCGTGGGGTTTGCCGTGATCATGCACTGGCAGACGATATTGCACAGGACACATTGATCCGGGCCTGGCAGAGGTTGGACCAGTTGCGCGATCCGGCAGCCTTTAAAAGCTGGCTGTTCGGCACAGGCTGGCGATTGGTGGCAGAAGCGCGCCGCTCTGCGGGACGCCGTGCCAAACGAGAGCAGGACTGGTCAGATACGACTGAGCAGGTTCGCCCCGAAGGCATTAGCCCGGAAGAGGCCATCGCGCTGGAAGCCGCCATGAAAGAACTGACACCAGATCAACGCGCCTGCATTTCGCTTTGTCTTGCCGGGGGCTGGTCGCATGGTGAAGCGTCAGAAGTACTGGACATGCCGGCTGGAACCATCAAATCTCATATCAAGCGAGGCCGGGCCAAATTGCTCGCCGCGCTGGGAGGTGACGCATGAGTGCAGAAAACAAGCTGAATGCTTTCTTACAGGCTGATAAGGCTCCGGCGCGCGATCCGGCCTTTGTCGCAAGACTGGAAGAGCGCATGGCCCGTATTCGGTTTGGCGCGCGTCTTCGCTGGCACGCTGTCATCGCTATTGCTGTCAGTGCCATTCTCTATGGTTTGCTCAAAGCCTCAGGTTTGAACGCGGTAAATAGCGCTGCGCAATTTGCCACCGATATGGCAGGCACGCCCGGATTGGCTTTGGCGGCCATCATCGTGACGGCGGCTGTGTTTTTACCGCGCATTTTACCGACGAATTTGATCCGCTGACCTCGCCAAGTTGGTCAGACTCGGAATAGTGTCTGATTTGAAGTTCGGGGGAATGCATGCTTTTTCTGATTTTTGGATTGGTATTGTTTATTGGGATTCATTCCATCCGGCTGATACCGGGCGGGCGAAATGCCATGATTTCCGGTTTTGGGCCGGGCGGTTTTAAAGTCCTCTATTCGCTGATTTCGCTGATCGGCTTTGGGCTCATTATTTTCGGTAAGATCCAGGCCCATCCTTCTGACATGCTCTACGTGCCGCCCGAATGGGGCCGGTTGGCCGCGCTGATTGCGGTTCCTATCTCTGTGATCCTGCTCATCGCGGCCTACACGCCCAGCCATATCCGGCGTTTTGTGCAGCATCCCATGTTGATTTCTGTCGCGCTCTGGTCTGCTGCGCATCTGGCGGCAAATGGGGAACGCGCAGCCGTTTATCTTTTTGGAGCTTTCTTTGCGTGGTCGGTGCTGACCACGATTGCCGCCTTCATCCGCGGCGAGCATGCGCCTGAACCGCCCAAGGGCTGGGGAGGGGACGTTGTGGCCATCGTCATCGGCATATTGATCGCGACACTGCTGGCGCGTTTTCACCTCTATCTGTTTGGAATAGGAATTATTGGATAGCGAGTTGCATCCAATTTCGACCGACGACGCATCATAGGTCTAGAAGCGCCAAGGAGGTGTCTTCGAGACACGAAAGGAATGTCAAATGGAAGGTTTTATGGTTTTGATTCCGCTGTCGGCGATCTTGCTGCCAGCGATCATTGTCGGGATTGTCCTCTACTTTGGAAACAAGAATAAGCGCGAAATCTTGGAAACAGTACGTGTGGCATCACAAAACGGCACCATCCTAACACCGGAAGTTGTGAAGTCATTGGGTGTGCAGGAGCGTAAAAAAGGCAGCGAATTGCGTACCGGAATGATCTGGACGGCTGTAGCGGCCGCCGTGCTGGTGTTCGGTTGGGCAGTCGGACCCGAAGAAGACATGGCATTCCGTGTATTTGCGGGCATCGCAGCTTTCCCTGGCTTCATTGGGCTGACATTGATCGCGATTGGCGTATTGATGGCCGACAAGTCAGACGACGCCGAATAAACGGAGATTGAAACTGTGTCTCGGGGTGCATCGGACGAGGAATTAATCGCATTGGTCGTCGCCGTTAAAGACGGCGCGGCCTTTGGTGAACTCGTCCGACGTCACCAAGGTGTCGTGCGAGGGATGATGGCACGAATGTGTGGTAATCACGCCCTCGCCGACGACCTTGCCCAGGAAGCCTTCATCAAGGCCTTCAACAAGATCAACAGTTTCACTGGCAGTGGATCATTCCGAGGATGGCTCTGCCGCATCGCTTACAACGAATTTTTGATGTCCGCGCGAAAGCGCAAGGCAACAGACAAGGCCATGGAGCGCTTCAAGCAGGATGTCGACGATGTCGAACAACCGCGCGACATGGGATCAGTCGTCGATCTCGACCGCGCACTGAAAACGCTTAAAGAAGACGAACGGACCTGTGTGGTGCTATGTTATGCGAGTGGTATGTCTCATTCGGAGGCTGCCGAGGTCACCGGAATGCCGCTGGGAACAGTGAAGTCACACGTTAATCGGGGCCGGGATAAACTGAAATCCTGGTTCGAAACAGAGGAGGCGATGGTATCATGACGATGAACGACCCATTTGAAGATCGTCTACGCTCCGCGTTTGCGGCAGCGGAACCTGATCCGATCGACGTCGAGGATTTCGTCCAGAAAGTCCAGGGCAGGATCAAACACCCTGACCGCCGTCGTGCGCTGGTTCTAGGCGGGGCAGGCTCTACCGGATCTGCCGTGGCAGGCACCCAACTGGAAGGCTTCTTTTCCAATCCGGATTTATTGCCGGTAGACGGGATTGCGGGACAGATTTTCACTTACGCCTCACCGGAAATGCTGGCGGCGGGCATACTCGCAGTCATGATTGCGGGATTTGCTATCGTCATTCCAAAACAGATTTAATCCGATCAGGCGCTATCGTTGAACCTCCGCTTCGGATATGAAGCGCCTATGTCCTCACAGAAACAAATAAAACGCGTCAATGTTCCTGATGTTCGCGCCCGTAAAAATGGCGAACCACTGGTTTGCTTGACCGCCTATGACGCCCCAATGGCGCGCTTACTGGACCCACATTGCGATGTCCTTCTGGTCGGCGACAGTCTTGGCATGGTGGTTCACGGCCTCGATTCTACCATTGGCGTCACGCTCGACATGATGATCCTGCACGGCAAGGCCGTGATGCGCGCTGCAGAACGTGCATTGGTCGTGATCGATCTGCCTTTTGGCACCTATGAAAAATCTCCCGAACAAGCCTTTGAGAGCGCCTCGCGTGTTTTGGCGGAAACAGGCGCGCAGGCCGTGAAAATTGAAAGCGGTGTCTATGCCGCTGCAACTATCCGGTTTCTCGCCGAGCGCGGTATTCCGGTGATGGGCCATGTGGGTTTGCGCCCGCAAGCTTCGCTGAATGAAGGCGGCTTCAAAGCCAAAGGCCGCGATGAGGCCGAACGGACACGCGTCTGCGATGAGGCCCGCGAAGCCGATGAAGCAGGTGCATTTGCTATCGTGATTGAGGGTGTGGCTGAAAGCCTGGCACGGGAAATCACTGCTTCTGTGAAGGCTCCGACCATTGGTATTGGCGCATCTGCGGCGTGTGATGGCCAAATTCTGGTGACACAAGACATGCTGGGTCTGTTTGACTGGACGCCCAAGTTTGTGCGCCGTTACGCCCAATTATCGGAGATCGTGAACGAGGCCGTTCAAGCCTATGCCGCCGATGTAAAATCCCGCGCTTTCCCGTCTGATGCAGAAACCTATTCCTTCAAGCCCAAGAACGGTTAAGCGCGGTTGCCGCTTGGCCGTAGCGCGGCTAGTGTCCGGCACCGATTGACCAGAGATTTCAGGACCTATCCCGTGGCCGACATTTTCCACGAAGTTGAAGAAGAACTCCGTAAAGACAAGTACAACGACCTCCTGCGCAAGTGGGGACCGTGGGTGCTTGGCGGGGCAATTGCTATTGTGCTGACGGCCGCTGGCTGGCAGGGGCTGGATTACTGGCGAACCAACCAGTCTCACGCCATGTCTGACAGGTATTTTGCAGCCCTTGCATTCGTTGAGGAAGAACGTCTCGCCGAAGCCGATCTGGCGTTGCAGCAAATTTCAGAAGATGGCTCCAATGGTTATGCCGGCCTGGCGCTGATGCAACGTGGTGAGCTCGCCCTTCAGGGGGGCGATGCGGAAACTGCGGGCTATTTCTTCGAATTGGCTGCCGACACGTTTTCGACGACGGCTTTTTCAGACCTGGCACGCGTCAAGGCTGCGATGGCATTGTTCGACGAATTATCGATCGATGATCTTCAAAATCGCCTCGGCGACATCATGCAAATTGATCGCCCGTATCGCCTGCTGGCGATGGAAGTGATTGCCGCCAAAGCCTTTGCTGATGGTGACATGGAACGTGCGCGTCGGGAATATGATAGCGTTGCAAATGATCTTGATGCGCTTTCATTGCCGGTCTCTCAGCGCGCCCAATTGGCCGTTGAGTTGATTGATCGGCTTTTGCAACAGGTTGAAACCGCGAATGCAAGTGAAGAGGCGGCGCTTATGCCTGCTCTTCCGGACAGCACACCGGTTGACCCGGCTGCGTTCAATCTGGGCGCGGCGTTGGAACAGGCGGAAGCGGAAACGCGTGCCTTGACGGTGGACAGCCCGCAATTGCCAAATGCGGCAGGCGCTCTGGACACAAACGATAATGATGCTCCCGAAGACGGACAGGACTAAGCTGATGACAATTTCGACCGCGGGCCGGTTATTACTACTGGCTTCAATGGCTGTTCTCGCAGGCTGTTCGTCCATTCAGGATACGGCGTCGCAGATAAATCCATTCGTCCTGCTGGAAGAGGACGACCCGAACCGCGTTCCTGAAAATGAACGCATTTCTATCCTGTCCTTCGAACAAGCGTTGCAGGCGGATCCAGATGCCGCCGCTTTGCCGGTTGAGCTTCCAACGGCTTACCGCAATACGATCTGGGCGCAGCCCGATGGTTATCCGACCCATGCCATGCAGCACACGCAGGCAACCGGAAATCTGGATATTTTGTTCCGCCGCAATTTCGGCGAGGGCTCTGACCGCTCAAGCCGTATAAACGCACGCCCGATTTTCGCCGATGGTCGGATTTACGCCATGGACGGACGTGGTCGTGTTTTTGCGCTCGATCCAGAAACAGGTGCACAAATTTGGCAAGCCCGACTACAATCAACACATCGCTTTGACCGGACATCGTTCGGCGGTGGCCTTGCGTTTGATGGTGGCCGCGTCTTTGCGCATAACGGAAACCGCTTTCTCGTTGCCTTGGATGCCGCAACCGGCAGTGAAATCTGGCGCGCCGAATCTTTGACGCCTTTCCATTCGGCACCGACAGCCGTTAGCGAGATGGTTTTTGCATCGACTGACGACAATGAGCTTTACGGAATCCAACAATCAAACGGCGAGATCGTCTGGAACCATCAGGGCATCGCAGAACCTGCGCGCCTGTTGACCTCTCCCAGTGTCGCCGTTCTCGGTGAAACAATTGTGGCGCCCTACGCTTCAGGTGAAATCGTTGCCCTGCGTATCCAAAATGGCAATCCGATCTGGAATGACGCTCTAACCCGGACCGGTGGTTTGACGCCGATTTCTGCGATCAACGATGTTGCAGGTAGCCCGGTTATCGTGGGCGACCATGTTTACGCGATGAGTCATTCGGGAATTCTGGCCGCATTTGATCTTCGCACCGGGGAGCGCCTCTGGACGCAACCCGCCGGTGGTCTTCATGCTCCATGGGTTGCAGGTGATTTCCTTTTCCTGGTCACGACCGATGGGGAAGTTGTTTGCGTCGAGCGCCAAAATGGCACGATCCGTTGGGTCACCCAGCTTCAGCAGTTTGAAAGCGAACGCCGCCGTCGCGACCGCATCGCGTGGTCTGGCCCCGTTATGGCTGGCGGTCGTTTGGTCGTGACCGGATCGCACGGCGCAGCGGTTATTCTATCGGCGACGTCCGGCGAGATTCAGCGTCAAGTCAATCTCGGCGACGCGGTTTTCGTGGCTCCCATCATCGTCAACGAAACGATCTATGTCGTGACCGATGAGGCGCGCTTGATCGCGCTGCGCTAACGATATGGCTGTCCCCACAATTGCGGTGGTGGGCCGCCCGAATGTTGGAAAGTCGACGCTGTTTAATCGATTAGCTGGCAAACCACTTGCTATCGTTGATGACATGCCGGGCGTTACCCGCGACCGGCGCGAAGCGCATGGCCGCCTCGGCGATATTCCATTGCGGATTATTGATACAGCCGGCTTTGACAATGCCGATGCGACCAAATTGGGCACAGACATGCGCGCCCAAACAGATCTGGCGCTGGCCGATGCCGATGTCTGCCTTTTTGTCATAGATGCGCGCGAAGGCGTCACTGGTCTCGATGTGGCCTTTGCAGATGTCATTCGTCGTTCTGGCACGAAGGTTGTGCTGGTTGCCAATAAGGCCGAGGGCCGCGCCGGCTTGGTCGGCATATCCGAGAGTTATGCGCTGGGCTTTGGCGAGCCAGTGGGCTTCTCAGCCTCCCATGGCGACGGTATTGGCGACCTTTATGCCGCTGTCGGTGAAGCGCTAGGCGAATTTTCCGAAATGAAAGACGATCGCAGCGAGGAGCCACCTCTGCGAATTGCGGTCATTGGTCGCCCGAATGCCGGTAAATCGACGCTGATCAATGCGTTGATCGGTGAAGACCGTCTCATCACCGGTCCGGAAGCGGGCGTTACACGAGATGCCATCGCCGTTGACTGGTTCTGGGACGGGCGGCGTGTGCGGCTGCACGACACAGCGGGCTTGCGCAAAAAAGGCAAGGTCAGTGATCGCCTGGAGCGGATGAGCGCAGCAGACACATTGCGCGCTATCAAGTTCGCCGAAATTGTCTTGCTTCTCGTTGATGCCGAGCATCCGTTCGAGAAGCAGGATTTGACGCTCGCCGATCTGGTTTTGCGCGAAGGCCGTGGTCTTGTGATGGTCCTCGCGAAATGGGACCTCGTTCCCAATCGCTCGGCTGCACTCAAAGAGCTCCAATATGAATTTACTCGCCTTCTGCCGCAGGCGAAAGGTGCCCCACTGGTGCCGGTTTCTGCGCTGAAGATGAAAGGGCTGGACGATATAATGCCGGCGGTGACCCGCTTGCACAAAGACTGGTCCACCAAGATCAAGACTCGCGACCTGAATGACTGGCTGCAAGAGATGACGGCCCGGCATCCACCACCCGCCGTCAATGGTCGCCGCATCAAGCCCCGCTATCTATCCCAAACCAAGTCACGTCCGCCGACCTTTGTGTTGATGTGCTCACGTGCGGCCGATTTGCCGGAAAGCTATAAACGCTATTTGGTCAATGGCATTCGTGAGGCATTTGAAATGCCTGGCGTGCCAATCCGCTTGATCGTCAAAGCCGGGAAAAACCCGTATACGGATGGTGGTCGCGGCGGTAGCGGGAACTAGCCCTCGCTCGGAAAATCAATCCATTCGCGATGACGGGTATTGTCGGCAGCGACGAGTGACATCACCAATGGCACAAGCGCTTCAGGCGGAGGTAGCGCATCGCGATCCTCGCTCGGAAAAGCTTGCTTGCGCATAGCGGTCCGCATCGGGCCAGGATTAACAAGGTTGATGCGCAAATTCGATTTATTGTGCTCATCGGCCCACGACATAACCATTGCATCGAGCGCCGCCTTGCTGGCCGCATAGGGCGCCCAATAGGCTTTTGAGGACTTCGCGGCACCCGATGTCAGGAATATCGCGCGTCCGGCATCAGATTTCAGCAATAACGGCTCGAAAGCGCGGATTAGGCGGGCGGGCGCAATGGCGTTGACGCCCATCACTTCATTCCAGGTCTTGGCGGTCACCTGATACGCAGGCGTAAGATCACCGAGCTGACCTGCGGCTGCGACTAGAATGTCCAGACGGCCCCAACGCTCCGAGATGATTTCCGAGAGCTGCTCAATGCCTTCAGGATCAAGCTGATCTAGCGGGACGAGCGTGCAATTGCCGCCCATCGCCTTGATGTCATCATCAAGCTCTTCAAGCCCGCCTTGTGTGCGGGCGGTCGCGATGACATGCGCGCCTTCTTTTGCCAGACCAAGCGCGATAGCGCGGCCAATACCGCGGGATGCGCCGGTCACCAGCGCAATCTTGTCATTCAACATCGAAATACTCATGCATCGACCAGCAGGGAAAGCTGTCGGTCCTTGTCGGAAGCCGCGCGTTCGTGATCGCGCAGGCGGGTCGGGTATTCGCCAGTAAAGTAATGATCGGCCATTTGTGGCGACTCATTATTCCGAGGTTCGCCCAGAACGGCTTGATAAAGTCCGTTGAGAGACAGAAAACCGAGACTGTCAGCCTGCAGCGTCCGTGCCATCTCATCACATGCCAATGAGGACGCCATCAGCTCTTCTGTGCGCGGCATGTCGATGCCATAAAAATCCGGTGACACGATGGGCGGGCAAGCGGATCGGAAATGAACTTCCGTGGCACCGGCTTCACGCATCATTTTGACGATTTTGCGAGAAGTGGTTCCGCGAACAATGGAATCGTCCACCAGCAAGACGCGCTTGCCTTTGATGACGGATCGGTTGGCCGAGTGCTTGCGCCGTACACCCAGATCTCGCTTGGCTTGCGTGGGTTGAATGAACGTCCGCCCGACATAGTGACCGCGGATAATGCCCATTTCATAGGGAACGCCGGCAGCTTGCGCATAACCCAGCGCGGCAGGGACGCCACTATCTGGAACTGGGATGACGACATCTACATCGGCGGGCGCATCCCGATAGAGCTGACGGCCCATTTCCTTGCGCGCTTCATAGATGCTGATACCGGAAATGCAGGAATCTGGTCTGGCGAAATAAATATATTCGAAGGCGCAAGGTCGCGGCTTTTGAATCGGCGCAAACCGTTCCGAATGGATGCCAGTGTCATCGACGATAATCGCTTCGCCGGGATCGATATCCCGGACGAATGTCGCGCCAATAACTTCCAGCGCACACGTTTCCGAGGCCAGTATGACGGCTCCGTCCAGATCACCCAGAACCAACGGGCGAATACCGAAGGGGTCGCGGGCTGCGATCAGCTTGCCATTGACCAACGCTACGAGGGCAAAGGCACCTTCAATCTGCTTCAGCGCTGACAGGAAGCGCTTGGACGCGGACGTTCGTTCAGAACGTGCTGCGATCTGCAAAATGACTTCAGTGTCGCTGGTCGACTGGAAAATCGCGCCGGTCGCGACAAGCTCATCGCGCAAGGTCCGAGCATTGGTCAGATTGCCATTATGTCCAACGGCAATCCCGCCGCCGCGCACATCGGCATAAAGCGGTTGAATATTGCGCGTGATGGTCGCGCCTTGCGTGGAATAGCGCACATGGCCAATTCCCGCTGAGCCCGGCAAGCGGTGATGGGTTTCGCCATCGGTAAAATGTTCGCCAACCAGCCCCATATGGCGCTCTGCATAAATGCGGGCGCCATCATGGGTGACGATGCCGCAGCTTTCCTGCCCGCGATGTTGTAGGGCGTGCAGGCCGAGCGCGATCAGCAGAGCTGAATCGGTACCGCCATAAACGGCAAAGACGCCGCATTCTTCTCGAAGATGATCCGTGGCCGGATCGTAAGCTAGCCGGGGAGCCGGGAATTTCATCCGTCGTCATCCTCATTGGCATTGCCGATTAATTCGTCAAGCCGGTTACGGTCGCGATCTTCGTATGATTCTTCGTCCGGCGATTCCGGAATGTCTGCGGGCGATATAGGCGCTGTTTGGCCAATTTGCGAATCCCCGGGTGCGAGAGACTGCAGCAAGCGCGCAGACGTATTGACCAGAGGATAGAGGCGGGCGTCTGTGAGTTGGTTTGGCGGTTGACCTTGATTGGCGAGGCTGGAGACAATCAGGAAGAAGCCAAGCGCCAATAGAGCCCGAACAATCCCGAAGAAAAAACCGAGCATACGGTCTAGGAAGCCGACATCGTCGCCGCGTTTTACATTCGCGCGCATCGGCGCTGTCAGAAAGCTGACGGCCATGAAAATTAGCGTGAAAATGACGGCGAGAGTGATGAGATTGGCGATCCAGCCCGACGGTACGAAATCATCCACCAGCGTCACAAATAGAGGCCGGCTCCACAATGCGGCGATGGCCGCAACAATGGCGGCTGTCATGGACAGAGCTTCGCTGACGAAGCCGCGCACCAGTGCATGATAGGCCGATGCCCCGATGAAGAGGAGGATGGCGCCGTCGATCGGGGTAAGGCCGCCCATCCGCTATTCCTCCAACTGCCAGGCGCTGATCGTGGAAACAAGATCGGCAACGCCGCCCAGTCCGCGAACATTTACGGGTGGGTTTCCCTCACTGGCGGTCAGCGGGGCAAGGGCTTGTGAAAAACCGAGTTTCGCTGCTTCTTTCAAACGCGCCTCACTACGACCAACTGCCCGAATATCACCCGAAAGGCTCATCTCGCCAAATACAACCGCATCAGCGGGTAGGGGCGCGTTGAGCGCAGACGAGATAATCGCCGCCGCGACTGCCACATCAGCTGCCGGTTCACCAATTTTCAGACCACCTGCGACGTTCAAATAAACGTCGCGCCCGCCAAAGGAAAGCCCGCATCGCGCCTCAAGCA
>Ga0316204_10010189_pt1 | contig 12206 bp, 11 predicted proteins | sample 6monrhotite_MG_2_FD_205661 | JGI IMG/M metagenome (GOLD analysis project Ga0316204, IMG submission 205661) | Microbial mat bacterial communities from mineral coupon in-situ incubated in ocean water Damariscotta River, Maine, United States -... | ecosystem: Environmental > Aquatic > Marine >...
ACCTGTAAAAAAATTGTCGTGAATTGCCGTTTTTACTGTCAGTAAGGACGCTTGGCCTGATATGACAGATACAGACTGCTTTTAGCGGTTCTTTTATTCCCATTCAGTGAGTTCTACAAAATCATGACGCTTCGCCAGATCAATTTTCAAAACCCGGCCCTTTTGTCCCTGTCACGTCCGATGCCCACCAGTATCGCCATCATTGGTGCTGGTACCATTGGCCCTGACATTGGCTACTATCTGAAAAGTGCTTTGCCGGATCTTGAACTGGTTTTAATTGATATCAATGAAGCGGCACTGGAAAAGGCGCAGGCCCGTATTGAAAACTACGTCGAAAAGGGTCTGGCGCGTAAAAAGCTGTCGCCGGATATTGCCGACAAGGTCAAAGCCAATATCGTTCTGTCGACGGATTATCAGGACCTGGCTCATTGCGACTGGGTGCTGGAAGCGGCCACCGAAAATCTTGAACTGAAGCGCAAGATTTTCAGTAATGTGGAAGCCCTGATCCGTCCTGATGCCCTGATCACCTCAAATACCAGTTCCTTGCCTGCGGAACGTCTGTTCAGTCATTTGCAGCATCCTGAACGGGCCACGGTTACCCATTTTTTTGCCCCCGCGTTCAAGAACCCGGCAGTTGAAGTGGTGGAGTGGGCAAAGTCTGATGACAAGGTCATCGACGACCTGCGCTGGTTTTTCTATCAGACCGGCAAGGTGCCCATGGTCACGGATGACGCCGTCTGTTTCATGCTGGACCGGGTTTTTGATAACTGGTGTAACGAAGCCGCCTTGTTGCTGGATGTGGGAACGCCGTCGGAAATTGACAGTGTAACGACAGAATTTGTCCATGCCGGCCCGTTTTTTGTTCTCAACCTGGCCAATGGTAATCCGATTATCGTTGAAACCAACACCTTGCAGATGGAAGAGGAGGGCGTGCACTATCGCCCGGCAGAAATCTTCTCCACCATTGAAGAACGCTGGGATACAATCCCGCCCGGTGCCGGTGTCGAGGTTGCAGCCGACAAGGCCAAAATCATTCGTGATCGCATGCTGGGCATTCTGTTTTCCCAGACTTTTGACATTCTGGATCGCAACATCGGTGATGCCGCCGACCTCGATCTGGGCTGCGTCCTGGCCCTTGGTTTCAAAAAAGGCCCGATTGAGCTGATGAAGGAAATGGGCGAGGCCGAGGTCGAGCGCGTCATGTCTGAATTTGCCGCCTGGAAACCCGATATGCCACAACCGGGCAAGTCTGTTGCCAGCTATGCAGATTACCTGCGTTACGTTCTGGTCAGTGAAGTCGACAACACCCTGGTCATCAGTCTGCGTCGTCCGGAAGCCATGAACGCCCTGCACGACGATATGACGGACGAAATTCTCGGAATTATCACAGCTAACGAAAACCGGGACGATATCAACGGCTTTGTTATCACCGGCTACGGCACCCAGGCTTTTTGCGCCGGCGCGGATATCGGCCGGTTCCCGTCCATGCTGGGCGACAAACAGCAAAGCATTGAATACTCCCGCGCCTGCTCCCGCCTGCTGGTTCATCTGGACCAGATGAAAAAACCGGTCGTTGCGGCTCTCAATGGACTGGCGCTGGGTGGTGGTCTGGAACTGGCGACGCGTTGCCACGCATTGATCGGCGTGCCCACAGCCTGGATGCAGTTGCCGGAAATCACTCTGGGGATTGTGCCGGGCATTGGTGCCATGGTTATCCCTTACCGTCGCTGGCCGGAAGCCGCAGACACCTTCCATGGCATGTTGCTGAAGGCGAATAAACTTACGGCATCACAAGCCGTGAAAATCGGCATGCTGCACAGCCTTGTGGGAGACCCGGCTAATCTGATCCCGGCGGCTGTTGATCTGGTGAAGTCCCTGCAGGCCGATGGTGCCCATATCGCCGATGCTCCGGTGCAGATTTCAGACCTGCCAACAGATGTTTTGGAAAGTGCAACCGGCCAGGTGTTGAGCCAGGAGATCGTTGGCATTATATCCCGGGCCGTTGTTGATGCGGCGGCTGCACCGACGCTGAACGACGCCCTTGAAACCGGCTATGCTGCCTTTGGTGATAGTGCCTGCACGGCCGCCGCCAGTGAAGGTATCAGTGCCTTCAGTGAACGGCGCAAACCGGATTTTGCGACGACCGGCTGATTCAGATCGGCGCGGTCAGGCTGTTTTGTGTTCTTCGAGGTCCAGTTCCTCGATCATGGTATCGCGCATGACAAACTTCTGTGCCTTGCCGGTCACGGTCATGGGGAACTCTTCAACAAAGCGCACATAACGTGGAATTTTATAATGGGCAATCTGGCCCTTGCAGAAATCCTTGACGCCGTCTTCGGTCAGGTTTGAGCCTTCATTCAAGGTAATCCAGGCGCAGATTTCCTCACCGTATTTTGCATCGGGCACACCAAAGACCTGGACGTCCTGGATGGAATCGTGACGATAAAGATATTCCTCGATTTCACGGGGATAAACGTTTTCGCCACCACGGATGACCATATCCTTCACGCGCCCGACAATATTGCCATATCCTGCTTCATCAATGGTCGCCAGATCGCCTGTGTGCATCCAGCCCGCCTGATCAATGGCCTCGGCGGTCTGTTCCGCGCTTCCCCAGTAGCCCAGCATCACCGAATAACCCCTGGTCAGCAACTCTCCCATTTCGCCCGGCGGCACGATCTCGCCGTCTTCATTGACGATCTTGACCTCCACGTGGGGCATGATGCGACCCACGGTCGAGACCCGGCGGTCAACGGGATCGTCGGTGCTGCTCTGGAAGCTGACGGGACTGGTTTCCGTCATGCCGTAAGCAATTGTGACTTCCTCCATGTTCATTTCAGAAATCACGCGCTTCATCACTTCGATGGGGCAGGGGGAACCCGCCATGATGCCGGTACGCAAGGTGGCCAGATCAAAGTTGGCGAATTCAGGGTGTTCCAGCTCGGCAATGAACATGGTAGGCACGCCATGCAGGGCTGTGCATTTTTCCGCTTCCACCGCTTTCAGGACCGACAGCGGATCAAAGGCTTCGTCCGGATAGATGATCGCTGACCCATGCGTCAGGCATGCAAGGTTGCCCAGCACCATGCCAAAACAGTGATACAGCGGTACCGGCACGCATAATCGGTCCTCCGGTGTCAGCTTCATGGCTTCACCAACAAAAAACCCGTTGTTGAGGATGTTGAAATGCGTCAGGGACGCGCCTTTGGGAAAGCCGGTGGTGCCGCTTGTAAACTGGATGTTGATGGTATCGTCAAATTGCAGCGTGTGGGCCAGTTCCTCAAGGCGGCTTCGGTTTGCGTCTGTCGCCCGGGTCGCAATGTCGGAAAAACTGTAAGTACCGACCACATCACCGCCACCGATCAATACGACTGAATTCAGGTCCGGCAGTCGTTTGGCGGATAGTTTCCCTGCGTCACACTGATCCAGTTCCGGGGCAATTTCGCGCACCATACTGACATAGTCACTTGTCTTGAAGGTTGCTGCCATGATCAGCATTTTGGCGCCGACCTTGTTCAGGGCGTATTCCAGTTCAGAAATCCGATATGCAGGATTGATATTAACCAGGATCAGACCGGCCTTGGCTGTCGCCAGCTGCGTGATCAACCACTCACTGTTATTGGGCGACCAGATGCCGACACGGTCGCCGGGTTCCAGCTCCATGGCCAACAGACCGGCAGCGCAGGTATCAACCTGTTCTTTTAACTCAGCATAGGTCCAGCGGATGTCCTGGTGCAGAACAACCAGAGCTTCCCGGTCCGCCCATTTTTCTGCGGCCAGATCAAAATTTCGACCCAGGGTTTCGCCGATCAATGGTGTGGTACTGGCCCCGTGGACATATGACTGCGTAAGCATTTAGTGGTCTCCCCAACCGGATATCAGGTTTATTGGTTGGGTGGAAATATAACACTCTTATGTCGGGCTATGAAATCATCTGAAAGTCAAAAAAAGGCGAGCCATTTTGTTTAAATGACCCGCCGAGAGGAATCAGGAAGCCTGTTTCAGTTCTTCAGGTCTGTTTGTCGTTCCTTGTGGAGCATTTTTTTTCATCATACGCACCCAGTTGTGCATCAGGCGGTCGCACAATGGTGCAAAGGGCACAGCGATCAATTTGAAGGCCAGTTTGTTCATCAAACCGTTTTTGGCTTTGGCCTGAAAGACCATCCTGATACGGCTGCCGGACCCCAGTTCAGAAACTGACCAGTCACCCGCCAGTTCTGCGATGGGGTAGGGATAGTCAGGTGCGTCGGTATGAATGCGAAAAGCAAACCCTTCCCCTTCATCCCAGCGTGTGCAGGTTTCCCGCCAGGTCTGGCCCTTGTTGTCGGTACATTCACGCACCAGGCCTTTGGCGCTGCCACGGATGACTTTGACGCTGCTGATATTGTCAGCGACCTCCGCATATTTCTCCTGCTGACGCATGACGGACCAGACAAGGTCGGAAGGCACATCCGTTGCCAGAGCCGCTGTAATGGTCAGGTGGTCACCTTGATAGTCGGCAGTGACTTCGCTTTCTCCTTCGTAGGTCATCAAGATGCCAAGGAGTTCCATAAAGCCAAGGTCAGCGACAACAATTGCGACGACGATGATGGATACTGTTCCCGCCGTGGAGAACACATCCGGCCAGAGCAAGAGGAGTGCGGAACTGCCGATGACCCAGCCCACATCCAACAGAACAATAAGTTTTGATTGTAACAGGCTGATACGTTCAGCCCTGCTGATCAGCCAGACGTCAGCGGCAAATATCACAATACCGATGCCGAGCGCGAACAGTATGGTATCCATACCGAAACCGAACAGTTCAACCGGTTCTACGAACATCACGCCGGCCAGCAGACCGGCAGCGATGATGAGCAGGATGCCGGATAGAAGTGAAAACAGGGCATTGGCGCGCAGGGATTTGCGTAACAGGGACTGGTTCGATTGATAGACTCTCATAACTGTTTCCTCTGTACTTTTTCGGGTTGACCTTTCAATCAGGCCGATGACAGATTTATCTGGAAACGGGTTATGGCTGCAATTACCTGCCAGGTAGTTGCGTTACGATTGGTTGATGTGTGTGATGTGAGGCATGATGAATACAGCTCAAAATGAATTTGGCTCCTTGCTGAAATCCTGGCGCGCAAAGTGTGGTGTCAGTCAACTGGAACTCAGTCTTCGCTGCGATGTTTCGCAAAAGCACATCAGTTTTCTGGAGCAGGCGCGCAATGCTCCCAGCAAGGTGATGGTGATGTTGATTTGCGAAGCGCTGGACATCCCGCTGCGGGAGAGAAATAACCTGCTGCTTGCCGCCGGATTTGCGCCGGGATATCGCGAAAGTGAATTAGGCGCGCCGGAACTGGCCGCTGTGGACCAGGCGCTGACCATGATGCTTAACCAGCAGGAACCCTATCCGGCCATGGTCGTGGATAACGAATACAGGGTTCTGCGAACCAACACCGGCGCAGTGAAGCTGATGGCGTTACTGTATGATGTTGATCGACCTGAGGAGATGCCCGCATCTGCGGCAAATCTGTTGCACGGGCTTTTTGCCCCGGACGGCTACAGAGATTGTATCCGGAACTGGGAAGAACTGGCGCCCTGTATCCTCAAACGTTTACAGGCGGAAGCCTATGGCCATGGTGGAAATCCGCAGTTGCAGGAAATGCTGGAGGAACTGACGGCCTATCCAAGTGTGCCTGAGGACTGGAAACAGCATATGCCGGGTGAGCGAATGGCACCGGCGATGACCGTCGACATCAGTAAAAATGGTATTAACCTGAGCTTTTTTTCCACGATTGCCACATTGGGTACGCCACAGGATGTCACGCTTCAGGAAATACGAATTGAATCCTGGTTTCCAGCAGATGATGAGACTCAGCAGTATTTCATGGACAGTTGAAGTCGCCGGGTTTTTTGTCCGGAAATTGTGGTGTTGTGATATGACACACAGCCAGTCGGGATATGCGAAATAATCAACTTGACGATGGCCTTGCCGAGGCTGCAAATGGGGCCCCTCCGAAACCTGCGGCAAGGCAATAATCAGATGGTATTTTCGTTGTTTGGTAAAAGCGTCAAAAAGCAGGAAGATGAACTGCGTTCTGAACTTTCAAAAGACAGATTTGTCGCCGAATTTGAGAACACACTGCAGGTATTTGGCATCCGCCCGACGTCGCGTCCAGACAAATCCATGGAATTTCGCCAGGTCGAATCTGCGGCCTGTCATGTGCTTGAGGTCGGTATCAAACAGGCCGCCAACAAGGGTATGATGAAGACCAAACAAGACCTTGAGGCCGCCGCCGTATTTGGTGTGATCGCAGTTGAGTTGCTGGGACGTTACTGGGGTGTCAGTGAAGCTGATCGGCGGGCCTTGCAGGGCATCGTTCCGGGAACAGTGTTTCCTCGCGTCAGCCAGGACCTGATGGGTGGCAAAGCCGGTGATGTGGTCGGGCAATGCGTGACCAAGGGCGTTGTTCGTTATGCCAGTAACAAGAACCGCAAAAAGTTTGCCGGTGCTGTGGCTAAAATCGAAGCGGACCTCAGTCAGTTTGTCTCCCAGCGAGACCCGGTTTACCTGGATACCTTTTCAAGATACATCAAGGACCTGAGTTAGTATTCAGGCCGTTCCAGACAGGTGACCTTGCTATCACACTGATTTTGCCAGATTGTTTGTTTGTCTGTTAGCATACGAACGAAGAAGCACGGGGAGTCTTCTGATCGTGGCAAGATATGGTCAGGTTACAATTTCAATGTTGGCTGTCACAGCTGCGGTATTTTGCTCTGCCGAAGCCTTGGCTGAGCAACTGACAGTTCTCTATCATGACAGGGCACCCTATTATCAGAAAAAAGAGGGTGGCCGTGTTTCCGGCATTGTTGCAACGCCGATCAGCCGCGCCCTTGAAGTCGCCAAAATCGAGTATCGCTGGCTGAACCGACCAGGCAATGTTCATCTTGAAATAATCAAAGACGGGAATACAGGGTCCTGTGCAGCCGGGTGGTTCAAAAACGTGGAACGCCAGAAATATGCCGGTTTCAGTGATCCGGTTTATCGTGACCGACCGCAGGTCGTTGTCGCGCGCACAAATGACAAAGCCGTGGTGACACACGCTTCACTACGTAGTTTGTTGCAAGATCGAAAGCTGAAAATCGGAATCAAAAAGGGATATTCCTACGGACCTTATCTAGATGGTCTGATCAGTGATCTATCGCCGCTAAAATTGGGCAGCAACCGCGACAACATCGGCATGGTGCAAATGTTGTTGGGGCATCGCTTTGACTATTTCCTGGCCGCACCCGAAGAATTTTTGACCCTGGCTGAAAAGCTGGTGTCTGACATGAAAAAGATATCCATGGTCAGATTTCAGGATATTCCACCTGGTAATCGCCGCTACCTGATGTGTGGCAACGATGTTCCGCAATCTCTGATTGACAGATTCAATGCCGCTCTTGGGAGGATGAAAAACTAGGGTCAGGATCCACTAATTCCAAATAAGTCAGATGACGGCTCTGAACCCTTCTCATTCAGTGACTTGCGCTGATATCAGCACCATCTGAAAAGCCGATAGTTGATTGCCAGCGCAGGTTCACTTTATGAGGCACCCTTATCATTACCGATGGAAGCTAAATTGAAACACGAGATCACCTTTGCACGTTTGCCCGAAATTGAGTCTGGCGAGATTTTGGCTCATATGTCTGACCCTCGGGTTTCGCAGCACATGCCGCTATTAACAATTGAGTGGGATGCGGCGGCTGTGACCAGATTTGTCGCCACCAAGGAAAAGTGTTGGGTTCGTGATGGACTTGGCCACTGGGCCATATTGTCAAACAATAAATATGTCGGGTGGGGTGGTTTTCAAAAGGAAGGTGACGAGTGGGACTTCGGTCTGGTTCTAAGGCCTGACGCGTTTGGGTTGGGTGTACGCATTTCAAAAAAAGCAATCGAATTTGCCGTTGCCGATGAGCGGATTTCTTTCGTGACTTTCCTTTTGCCACCGTCACGCAAGAACCTCGGAGCGCTCGAAAGATTAGGTGCAAGACGTGTCGATGAGATCGAATATGATGGGGCAACTTTTCTCAAATACCGACTTGAAACAGAGTGATGGCATTCCATGAATCCCGACCCTGAAACGCCAGTATCGGTCGCTGTTCAGATCAGGAAATTGTGCGTTTGTATATCGGCATGCTCCAGCCGTATTTGATGGCTGCACCACGCACCACGATTGTGGCGACAAAACCTGCGGTCAGCGCCAGGGCAGGGGCCTCTGAAAGCTTCCAGGTCCAGAGGTAAACACTGCTGCCAAAGATCGCAGCCATGGCATAAATCTCTCGTCGCAATACCAGTGGAATTTCGCCGCAAATGATGTCGCGGATCAGACCGCCAGCGATAGCGGTCAGGGTGCCCATGATCACGACCACCAGATCGGATGCCCCGACCTGCATGGCGCGTTCTGCGCCCAGGGCGGCGAAAAGGGCAAGGCCAAAAGCATCACACCAGACCAGCAGGGAGAAACGGGACGCCACCTTGTGCGCCCAGAAGAAAGTAAAGATGGCCGCGCCGAAACAAACGTAGAGAAAGATGTTTTGTTCGACCCAGAATACCGGTGTCAGTCCAAGGAACAGATCGCGCAAAGTACCGCCACCAATGGCCGGGGCAAGGGCGACGACCAAAAAGCCAAAGATATCCAGGTTCTTGCGGGCCGCAGCCATGGCCCCCGACAGGGCAAACACAACTGTGCCTGCGATCTCGAACCAGAATATCATTTCGGACATGGCGGCGGCCCTGTAGAAATCCGGCCTGGCTTAGCGTAATTCACGACGCAGGATTTTGCCCACGGTGCTTTTTGGCACTTCGTCGATGAACTCGATCTGTTTGGGTACCTTGTATGCTGTGAGATTCTTGCGGGCATATTCAGTGATGGTTTCAGCGGTCAGATTTTCATCTTTTTTGACCACAAACAGTTTCACGGCCTCACCTGTCGAATCGTCTGGTATACCAATACAGGCGCATTCAACAACTTCGTCCATCATGGCGATGACGGCTTCAATTTCATTGGGATAGACATTGAAGCCGGAGACCAAAACCATGTCTTTCATGCGGTCAACAATTTCCAGGAAACCATCTTCGGTAATGATGGCAACATCACCAGATCTGAAATATCCGTCTGACCAGAAGGCCTCCTTGTTGGCTTCATCCTGACGCCAGTAACCCGGCATGACCTGTGGACCCTTGATGCACAATTCACCGGGTTCGTTGAAACCAAGTTCCTTGCCATACTCGTCGCGGACGGAAACGTCCGTCGAGGAAAGTGGTATGCCAATGGTGCCACTGAAGGAGGTTGTTGGCACCGGATTGACGGTGACAACGGGAGAGGTTTCACTCATGCCAAAGCCCTGACAGATGTGATGGCCGGTAATTTCGAACCAGCGGTTGGACACCGCTCCCTGAACAGCACTGCCGCCGCCAAGGCAGTATTTCAAAGATGAAAAATCCAGTTCTTTGAAGGCCGGCATCATGGACAGGCCGTTGTACAAAGTGTTCACGCCTGTAAAGACTGTGAATTTCCACTTGCCCATCTCGGCGATGAAACCATCGATGTCGCGCGGATTTGTTATCAGTACGTTGGTGCCGCCAACACTGACATAAGTCAGACAGTTCACCACCAGCGCGAAGATATGATACAGCGGGATGGCCGTAATAACGACTTCACCTTCTTCCGAAATATAGTCGCCGAGGAAATCCTTGATTTGCAGAATATTGGCGATCAGGTTGCTGTGCGTCAGGGCCGCACCCTTGGACAAGCCTGTAGTGCCGCCTGTGTATTGCAGGAACAAATAGTCCTCGCCGGTCAGATCCGGAGGGGTGAAATCAAGTTCCGCGCCTTTGGCAATGGCCTCGGGCAGGGTAGTGGTAATCGAAAGGCTGTCGTCCGCTGCCGGACTGGGAATGCCACCGCCATGAAAATCATCCAGTGTCAGGGTAACGATGTTTTTAATACTGGTACCTTCCAGAGCATCAGCCAGAACCGGGGTAGAGCCGGTAAAAAGGATGATGGTATCGGTGTCTGCATCCTGTAACTGGTGGCGCAGTTCCCGCCCGGTATAAAGCGGGTTGACGTTCACCTGAACTGCACCAGCGCCGACAATGCCGAACATGGCGACAGGAAAAGCCAGACAGTTGGGTGTCATCAAGGCAACCCGGTCGCCTTTTTTGATGCCCAGTTCGTTTTGCAGATAGGCGGAAAGGTTACGCGACAGTTTCTGAACCTCGTTATAGGTGAGGGTCTTGCCAAAACTTGAAAAGGCATCCCGTTCACCAAATTTGGTGCAGGTGTCGTTAAACATGCTCATCAGGGTCATGTCAGGAGTAATATCGATTTCGGCCGGGATTTTGTCGCCGTAAAGTTTCTGCCAGATGCGTTCCATTGTCTTCGTCCTGTTGATGTCGTGTTTAGTTAATTATGGGCCCGGGTGAGGGCGGGTATATGTCGTGGTCAGGCCGGTTTGTTCCGGCACAATATCATATTGACGGCGTGCATGTTCATGACGACGTCGCCGTGCTGGTTGGAGACCGAGATTTCCGTATGCACAACCCCGCGGTCCGGTTTGGATGAGGATCGTTTGGTATTTGTGATGTGGACTTCGACACTGAGCACATCGCCCGGGCGAACCGGTGCGGACCAGCGCAGTTCATCCATGCCGGGGGAGGCAAGGCTGGAGCCATCATAGAGGTATTTTGGTGCATAGAGGCTCATCATCAGACCGGCGGTGTGCCAGCCACTGGCGATCAGACCACCGAAGGGGCCGTTTTGTGCATGTTCTCGGGATGTATGGATGTTTTGCGGGTCATAGCGCCTGGCGAATTCAAGGACTTCCTCTTCGTCGACTTCAACGCTACCCAGATCATGGCGCGTACCCGCTTCGTAGTCCTCGAAATAGCGTTCGCGGTCCGGATGGGTGAAAGGCAATGAAGAATTTTGTGCAGTCATAAAAGCCCCGGCAGGATGGTATCAAGGATCGTAAATACTGTTGTGATCATGGATCAGGTCAGTGCCAGAGTTTTCTGCAATTCAGCCTGAATAACAAGACACTTTCCCGGTCCATTTTCCCTATTACCTATGAAAGGTTTTGGCTGAGGAAGGCCAAAGCCCTCTGCCAGGCCCAGTTGGCGGTCGCGAATTGGCAAACAGATACGTACGACAGCAAAATGCTTATTATTTAACGCGAGATACAACCGAATTATTTTTTGGCCGCCGATGCCGCCAGAATGGCATCCATGGAAGCTTTTGTTTCGTCCGTAAACCACCCGGACCGGGTCGGGTCGGTCAGATTTTCCACAGCAGCCCGGATTTTCTCCAGGGCGTCGGCCCGAACCTGTTTCTTGATGGCGGCATAGGCCAGGGGCGGGTTTCCGGCATATTCGCGGGCGACTGCTGTAGCACGTTCCAGCAGGTTTTCGTCTGCCACAATTTCGTCAATGATCTGCATATCCAGGGCCTCGTCAGCCTTGAACAACCTGCCGCTTAACAATACCCGGCGAAAGGAGCCGGGCGACAGTTCGGCTTTGGCGATCTCAAAAGGGGCAACCGGGAAATCCACGCCAACCTTGATTTCAGTCAGACCCAGGCGGGCCTTTTCATTTGCCACGGCGTAGTCCGCCGAGAGGGCAAAAAACATCCCCCCGGCAACGGCAGCACCGTTGATGGCAACGACAACCGGCTTTTTAAAGTTATAGAAGTGATAGAAAGCAGAATTCAGTCCATCAACCAGGCCTGTTTGCTCGGCGGGCGTGAAATCCTTGATTTCTTTCAGGTCCAGCCCGGCGGAAAACAGCCCCAGAGCACTGCTGACGACAATTGCCCTCACGTCTGTGTCAGCCTCCAGTTTTTTCAGTGTGTCTCCCATTTCAGCCAGCACTTCAATGCTCATGGCATTGGCAGGCGGGCGGTTCAGGATCATCTGGGTGATACCCGCACCAAGATCGTTGAGCTGAATAACACTGGACATGGGAAGAGGCCTTTCCGGAGAATAATGATCGACGAATTATGCCAGTCCGGGCGACAAGGTAAACAGAAGACATCGTTAAAGCGTGCCGAATTACGCATAATCCCTTGACCGACAGCCCGAACGGGGGCAATCAGGGAGCTCAGGAACTTTAAGGAAACGGCAGGACAATGTCTGAGAACAAGATCAGAATCGCGATACTCGGGGCTAGTGGCTATACAGGAGCG
>Ga0316204_10010191_pt1 | contig 12203 bp, 10 predicted proteins | sample 6monrhotite_MG_2_FD_205661 | JGI IMG/M metagenome (GOLD analysis project Ga0316204, IMG submission 205661) | Microbial mat bacterial communities from mineral coupon in-situ incubated in ocean water Damariscotta River, Maine, United States -... | ecosystem: Environmental > Aquatic > Marine >...
AGTAGCTTATCCTGCTCTGTCTGGCCCACAACCTGTGCTTGTTGCCTGAGTCCATCAGCAAGTATGGTGTCGAGTGCTGGCATGGCTTATTGGTTTTTATCCTGTTGAAGGCGCTTTTCGGGCTGAAAGCTCTTATCAGGCTGAGGGCTCCTTTCTGACTGCTGGCTCTTTTTTATAAACACCAGCAAAAGTGAAATAGCGGCCGGGGTAACTCCGGGAATTCGACTGGCCTGGCCAATGGTTTCCGGTTGGTTGTTTTGCAGCTTTTCCCGAACTTCCGATGATAGTGACTGGATTTGGCCATAATCAAAATCCGTAGGAATGGTTTTGTTTTCATAGCGACGATGTTTATCAATTTCTTCCAGCTGACGCTTGATATAGCCCGAATACTTGGTTTGAATTTCCACCTGTTCTGCTGCAATCGGATCGTCCAGTTTATTTCCTGCTATGGCTAGAGAGGTAAGTGAGTCATAACTTACCTCTGGACGTCGGAGCATATCGTATAAGCTGGTGTCTTTGCTTAATGGTTGTTTCAGCACCCGTTCGGCTTCCTCTTTAGTCAGGGCATCCGGGCCGATTCGGGTATTTTTTAAGCGTTCAATTTCACTTTCAACCTGTTGTTGTTTTTCACGGAATGCCTGCCATCGTTCATCATCCACCAGTCCCAGTTCCCGACCTTTTTCAGTCAGGCGCAGATCCGCATTGTCTTCTCGTAAGATCAACCGATATTCTGCCCTGGAAGTAAACATCCGATACGGTTCCTGAGTGCCTTGGGTGATCAGATCATCAATCATCACACCGATATAGGCTTCGTCCCGGTTGGGTGACCAGGAATCTTTACCCTGTACCTGTAACGCGGCATTGGTTCCGGCGATTAATCCCTGCGCGCCGGCTTCTTCGTAACCCGTGGTACCATTTATTTGCCCGGCAAAAAACAGGCCGTTGATAAATTTGGTTTCCAGGGAAGCCTTTAAATCTCTGGGATCAAAAAAGTCATATTCAATGGCATACCCCGGTCGCACGATATAGGCATTTTCAAATCCCTTCATGGAACGTACAAAATCCAGTTGCACATCAAAAGGGAGACTGGTGGAAATACCATTGGGATATATTTCATGGGTTTGCAGGCCTTCCGGTTCCACAAAAATCTGATGCGAATCCTTATCTGCGAAACGATTAATTTTATCCTCAATCGATGGGCAATAACGTGGCCCTACGCCTTCAATCACTCCGGTAAACATCGGTGAGCGATCGAAACCCGAGCGAATTATGTCATGGGTTTTTTCATTGGTGTGGGTGATATAACAGCTGATCTGCCTGGGGTGATCACTGGCCTTGCCCATAAAGGAAAATGTTGGGATGGGCACATCGCCCGGCTGTTCCTGCAATACAGAAAAATCAATAGTGCGACCGTCAATCCTCGGAGGTGTACCGGTTTTCAGACGATCGACCCGAAAGGGTAACTCGCGTAAGCGCTGCGATAACTTGTTGGATGGTGGATCACCGGCACGACCACCCTGATAATTTTCCATACCAATATGGATCAGGCCACCCAAAAAAGTACCAGTGGTCAATACCACGGCCTGGGCCCGGAACTTGAGTCCCATTTCAGTTTCTACGCCCACAACCCGCTCATTTTCTACGATCAGATCGGTCACCGCCTGCTGGAATAATTTCAAATTATCCTGATTTTCCAGGGCATAGCGAACCGCCGCTTTATATAAGATCCGGTCTGCCTGGGCACGGGTTGCTCTTACGGCTGGTCCTTTGGAAGCGTTAAGACGGCGAAATTGAATACCGGCCTTATCAGTGGCTTTGGCCATCAAACCGCCCAGGGCATCGATTTCTTTAACCAGATGACCTTTGCCTATTCCGCCAATCGCCGGATTACAGGACATTTGTCCCAGTGTTTCAATATTATGAGAAATCAGCAAGGTACTGGAACCCATACGGCTGGCTGCCATGGCAGCTTCAGTCCCCGCATGGCCACCACCAATTACTATGACATCAAACTCATCAGTATAAAACACGTATCACACTCACTACGATATTCAAACAGGGTATTATAAATCATTCGCCCCACTTGTAGTAAAAATTCTTGTTAAATCCTGTGCAATCAATACAATAGAAATTCCAGCTCGGTAAAAACTAGCGTTATAACAAGATGACAGTCAAACAATGGAAAAATTCCCGATAAATACGCGCAACACCAGTTTAGTCATAACGCTGGCTGCTCTGGTTATTATTCTGGCCGGCGTCAAATATGCTGAATCCATTATCTCGCCACTGCTGGTGGCATTATTCATCACCGCTATTAGTGGCCCTGCCATGATGTGGCTGACGCAAAAAAAAGTCCCCTCCGGTTTGGCGGTTACCATTATTATTTTTTGTATTCTTGTGATCGGCTTTTTTATCAGTTCCGTGTTAAGCACTTCCCTGAACGGTTTTTCACAGAATCTTCCTGACTATCAGGCCCGTCTGCAAGAAATTACCGGGACTCTATTGAGCGCCGCCAATAAAACCGGATTTCATATGCCAATGAAAGAATTAAGCCAGATGTTTGATCTGGGTAAAGTCATGGCCTTTGTCGGTTCTACCTTTAATCAGGTATTGGGGACATTGACCAATATCTTTTTTATTTTAATGATGGTGATATTTTTATTACTGGAACTGAGCGGCTTTCGCTATAAGCTCAAGGCTATTTCCAATGATCCGGGTCAAACCATGGCTGACCTCATTAATGTTTCCAATACCATCAGCAGCTATTTTAAAATTAAAACATTCACCAGCGTGTTAACGGCGATTCCCATTATTATAGTATTGAGTCTCATGGGTATCGACTTCCCGATACTCTGGGGTATGGTGGCTTTTTTGCTCAATTTTGTGCCTAATATCGGCTCAATCATTGCGGCCATTCCCGTGGTACTTATGGCATTGATTCAATTTGGTTTTATTGCCGCCGGTGAAGTCATTTTGCTCTATCTGATCATGAACAATCTGGTCGGCAATTTTATTGAACCCAGAGTAATGGGACGCAGCCTTGGCCTGTCAACCCTGATTGTCTTTTTGTCATTAGTGTTCTGGGGCTGGTTACTGGGCCCCATCGGCATGTTTTTGTCCGTACCACTGACCATGACCTTAAAAATTGTTATGGATAATAATGATGATACTCGCTGGATATCGGTTATGCTCAGCAATGAAGGCGAATCTTCTAAATAGCGGTCTCCTGCTGTCTGCCTTATCCTGGAATTAATTATAATTCCCAGGATATCAGCTAATCTTTCCCAAACAACCATTCAAAGCGGTCAATAGCTCTTAATACTGTGATTCAACTATCAAATAAGCACAAAGCCGCCTATGTGCTTGTAGTATTTTTTGAAATTCATCTATTCTTATCTATACAGACACTACTTTCTCAATGAGGGTAAGTTTTGACTATCCACTACTCACTAAATTTAAGCAAAAGAATTCTTTTGCCCATCAGCCTGTCTCTCATGGCGATTCTCATTGTTGGTATTCTGGCCTTTCAGATACAATATCGTAGTGGCATCAGCGGCCTGGCAAATGAGCGCCTGAAAAATATTGAAGGACAAATTCAGGAAGAGATCAGACATAAAACCAAAATCCTCAGTAGTTTATTATTATTACTGAAAAACGATATCTGGATTGGTGAGCATCTATCCGGGCAAAATAGAAGTGCGCTACTGAATGACAGTCGTAACAAGTTACAGCAAGTCCATGATAATCTAGGCATTAGTCATCTTTATTTTAGCAATCTGAATCGGGTCAATATTCTCAGAGTGCATAATCCGGATCGCTGGGGCGATATTATTGACCGCTTTACCACTCTGGAAGCTCAGCGGACCGGGGAAATATTTTCCGGATTGGAGCTGGGTCCATACGGTACCTATACCCTTCGTGCCGTTGCGCCATGGGAATACCAACAGAAACGGGTCGGTTATGTCGAACTGGGAATCGATGCCAGCCTGCTGCTAAATGAGATAGCGCTACAAAATGACACAGGATTAATTTTATCCATTGTCAAAACGGCTCTAACCAGACAAAAATGGCAAGAAGGACAGGCGCTTATGGGTTATAAGCCCGACTGGGATAAGTTCCGGAACATGGTTATTTCCAGCTGGCACGGATTGTCTGAGCATCAGCTAGCCAATATTCCGGAACTGGAAGCTCTGAATGATTCTGAGATCAATACAGAATTTATTCAGCAGCTGGACAACGATTTTTATGTCTGGCGAGAAATAGAAGTTAAAGATGTTCTGGGCCGGTCATTAGGAAAATTGTTTCTTTCCATAAATATTACTGACTGGATACATGAGTACAAAGTCACAGGCATCTCGGCTCTTATCATTTATTTATTTATTGCTTCACTATTGATGACGACACTTTATAAGCTGGCCCAGCGCACCCAAAAAGCAGAAACCCAATTACAGCTCACCAAGAATCAATTTGAGAATTTGGCCTCATATGACCAGGTCGCTGAACTGCCCAATCGCCAGTTATTTAAAAAAGAACTGCTTATGCGCATTGAAGAGTCCAGACGCTTTGATCAAATCATCGCCATCGCTTTTATCGACCTGGATCACTTTAAAAATATTAATGACACCCTGGGACATGATCAGGGTGACCTGCTTATTAAACTGGCAGGGCACCGAATTTCTCAATTAATTCGGGAATACGATGTCCTGGCCCGCTTTGGCGGAGATGAGTTTGTGCTGATGATGCCGAATATCACTTCAGAATCAGATGTTATTAGCGTCATGGACAAGATACTCCTGGAAATGAATCAACCATTAGAACTTGGTAAAGAAATGGCTCACATTACTATTAGTGCGGGCATCAGTCTATTTCCTGCAGACGCCGTTAATGTCGGGGAACTTATACGCTATGCGGATGTGGCCATGTACGAAGCAAAGAAAGCGGGCAGGAATACCTATCGATTTTTCACCCGACAAACCAATGATCGACTATTAAGAAGACAAATAATTGAAAATTTACTCAGAGAAGCGATAAGCAACCAGCATTTTGAACTTTACTACCAGCCACTGATTAATCTGACAACTAACCAAATAACGTCTTATGAAGCACTGATTAGATGGTTCCCGGATATGGACTCCCCGCCCACAACCGAAGAGTTGATTACTATTGCCGAACAATCGAATTTGATTATTGATATCGGCAACTGGGTGATAGCATCGGCCTGTCAACAAAGCAGTCTCTGGAAGCAGAAAAAACATCCTCACACCAAGATTAATATCAATATCTCCGGTCGGCAATTGCTGCACCTGGATATCTATGAGGTGATTGTAAAAAACATAAACAAGTATCAACTGGCGTTCACGGATATTGGTATTGAGCTAACGGAGAATGTCTTAATACAGGCTAATGACATCCTGATTGAAAATTTACAAAAGCTCATTGATGCGGGGGTGGAAATTTCTTTAGATGATTTTGGCACGGGCTATTCTTCATTAAGTTATCTCAAGAAATTTCCACTAAGCACCGTAAAAATAGACCGGGAGTTTGTGCGCAATGCCCAGAATGACCCGGATGATAGGGCGATTATTCAGGCTATAATTGCCATGGGCCACAGTATTGGTTTAAAAATAGTGGCCGAAGGCGTGGAAACCAAAGCGCATTATGATTTAGTCAAACAGGCAGGCTGTGATTTTGCACAAGGTTATTACATTCAAAAACCTGTTGCAGTTAAAGAAATATTGTCCGATCCTATAACTTTCAAATAAATACTTTACGAGTATCATTGACATGTTTAAACCATTATTGCAAACGGCGAATACCATTATCTCCGGTAAGGAAGAACAACTAAAGCTGGCCATTGCCTGCCTGCTGGCCAAAGGCCACTTACTCATTGAAGATTTGCCCGGTATGGGTAAAACCACTTTGGCTCATCTATTGGCCAAACTCTTTGGTTTGGACTATTCCCGCATTCAGTTTACCAGCGACATGCTGCCGGCCGATATCATTGGCATCTCAATCTTTGATAAAAATACCGCTGAATTTCGTTTTCATCCTGGCCCGGTTTTCTGCCAGCTGGTCCTGGCGGATGAAATCAATCGCGCTACCGCTAAAACCCAGAGCGCGCTACTGGAGGCCATGGAAGAAAAACAGATCACCATGGATGGCGAAACTTATACTCTGGAAGAGCCTTTTTTCGTTATTGCGACCCAAAATCCTCAAACTCAAACCGGTACCTTTCCTTTGCCGGAATCCCAGCTGGATCGGTTTTTAATGCGCATAGTGCTGGGTTATCCGGGTCGTGAGATAGAGCGGGGCATTTTGAGTGGTGCCGATCGCCGGGAGTTATTGCAAACTATAAAGCCGGTCTTCAGTATCGAGCAATTATTAAAAATGCAAAAACAGGTCAGGGAAATTCATATCTCATCGGCCTTACTGGACTATGTTCAGGATATTTTACAATTTTCCCGTCACAGCCAGCATTTTTTGACCGGCTTATCACCCAGAGCCGGGTTGGCCTTATTACATGCCGCCCAGGCCTGGGCCTTTATTCACAATCGCGAGATGGTCATTCCGGATGATATCAAAGCCGTATTACCCTCCATAATTTTACATCGCCTGGTGGTTCGCAGCGATCAAAATAACAATGAACAACAGATAATGGCCTTATTTGATGAGCTGACTATTCCTTAATGGCTGCTGGTTCAGGCGACCACCATTTCCAGTATTCATTTAAACACTACAATATCCTATTCTGGGCTTTAATTCACTGCCAGCAGGTACTGCATATTCCTTGAATATTAAGTCTTTTTGGCATGACAAAATACCTCACATCCATTTATGTCATGATTTTTCATGACATAAACTGTTCAAACTGTCATGTCATTTGATCTTATCTGAGACATTTTTTTATATCACCCCCACCAATAAAGGTTTTTTATAATATTTTAATATTGGCATATATACTGCTTAAGTCAACAATAATTTATTAATTTCAACCATCAATCAACCAAGGGAGGCGATTATGAAGTACAGCTTTTTATATTTTTTAATCATCACAGGAATCTTATTTTTTGCATCGAATTCATTCTCAGCAGATTTGCAAAATGGCAAACAACTTTTTAGATATTGTTCTCTGTGTCATGGTAAGGTCGGCCAGGGCATTAAAGGAGGGGATATCCCAAAAATTGGTGGTTTACCCAAATATTATCTTATGCATCAGCATGAGCTATTTGTTTCACAGAAACGTTTTAATCCTGCAATGATGACTATTGGCCGAATGGACAAATTAACTGCCAAAGAACAGGATGATCTTTATAGCTATATTTCTTCCATAGATATTCAAAAAGAAGCGCCCACTCTGGAAATACCTACCTTTACTGGTGATGCCAAAAAAGGCAAGAAATTATATAAAGGTGATTGTAAAACCTGCCATGGGAAAAAAGCCGAAGGTAAACCTAAAAAAGAAGCTCCGCCTACGTCCTGGCAATATTCCGAATATTTATTACGACAGATTGACTTCTTTAAAACAAAAGAGCGCCTTCATGACAATGATGATGAAGATGAAACCTTTGATGATTATAGCCAACAAGACATCATTGATATTCTGACTTATATTTCCACACTTGACGACTGAGCCATACAATAAAAGGATAGAACTATGACAATTACGAAACACATAATTTATACTCTCATTATATTGCCCCTTGCGGTTCTCAGTAACAACGCGTTGAGTCGGGAGTTAGTACAAAAAAACGATTTAGCTCCTGATTTTATTGATATTTCCATTTCGGTTTTAAAAATGCCCCTTAAAAAAGGTGTCACTGCTCGCGATGCACATATGTCAATCAATCTCAAAGCAGAAGAACTGAATATGAAAAAAGTGGGTTATCTGCCCGTTTCTGATGAGTTGAAGGCTCGTGGTTTAAACCCGCTTCATCTGGAAATTTTCCTGTTCTGTAATCCGGAAGATGCCATGAAAATGGTGCGATTTAATACCATTTACGCCGCTTTTATGCCTTGTCGCATTTCACTGGTTGAAGATAATAATGGTGATCTCTGGTTAGAAATGATGAATCTGGATATGATTATTGATAAATATCCTTTGCCAGAAGAGCTAAGAAAGATTGCGGTAACCATTAATGCGCAAATGCTGGAAATCATTACGGCTGGCCTGAACGGTAGTTTGTAATCATTAGATACAATTGACCAATCTCTGGTTCCCTTTTCTGTAAGGGAACCATTTTTCTCTATTCATCTTATCAATTCGCTTTCATTACCTTTTGATCCATCCTAAAATTTTACCATGGATGTCCTAAACAAATTACAACACTGGTTATTGAAACGAATTCATCGAGAAGACGATGCCATACTCAATTCTCGACGGATCTATATTCTACCGACTCGTGAAGGGGTGATTTACGCACTTCTGGTTCTGGTGATGCTGGCGGCGGCCATTAATTTTAATAATTCTCTGGTGTTTTTTTTCACCTTTTTGCTGGCCGGGATTGGCATTATTTCTATGCATATGACCCAGCAGAATTTAATTGGCCTGCAATTTTCTATTGCTCATGTGCAACCGGTATTCTGTTTCCAAAACCTGTATCTGCCTCTAATCGTTACACAATCCGGTAGTTCTGCATTGCTTAACCATAACACTAATTTTTCCATTGCCATACAGTTTACCGATGATGATGAGGATGGCATCATTTATGCTGATGTCTTTAGCCATGAAAAAACCCAATTACAACTTTCCAGCCCCACTATCCGACGGGGTCATCTGAGCTTAGCACCGCTTACCGTGTCCAGCCGTTATCCTCTGGGCCTGTTTCGTGCCTGGGCCAATATTGAACTCAATAATGATGCCATTATCTACCCTCAACCTGCTCATAAAGCCAGCCATGAACCACTGAGCGGTTCAGACAGCGAAGGTCAGGGAAGCAAAGGCCGGGGCTTTGATGATTTCAGTGGTTTTAAAAGTTATCAGCCCGGTGAATCTTTAAAGCATATTCACTGGAAAGCCTATGCCAGAGAACAGGGTCTATTATGTAAAACCTTCAGTGGCAGCAATAACCGGGAATACTGGATTGACTGGAGTAATTTTTCCGGCGATATTGAACAACGGCTTAGCAAGATGTGTGGATTCATTCTTGCTGCAGAAGCAAGGGGTGATCGTTATGGTTTGATTGTACCGGGCACAACCATTGCTATCAGCCAGGGATATCAACATCAACATCAATGTCTCAAAGCACTGGCATTGTATTGAAAACACCCGGCTCACTTAAAAAGTATCATTTTATGCGCAAGTCTATCAGTTCATTAGCAGAATCAATCACTCATCTGTTTGAGTCCGGCCTCAATATCCATAGCCTGTTGCCCGTGGTGCTATTGATTACCATGCTGCCTCATTTGTATAGTACGCCCGCCATCATTAGCGTTTTTATTATCTGTATGTTGTTCTGGTTTGTCTTACATACTCTGGCGGTCATTTCATTACCGGGAAAATTGCTTCGTTTTATCCTGGTACTGATCGCCATGACATTACTGGTAATGAATTTTGGTTTTATTTTTTCCCAGAAAGCGTCACTGACCCTATTGTGTGTGATGGTAAGCTTGAAATTTCTGGAAATCAAAAATGAACTGGATCGCCGCAATATTTTCCTGCTGTTGTTCCTGGGCTATTTTATTCTGGTGACTCATTTTTTATATTCACAGGATATTGTTCTGAGTCTTTTTTCCCTGGTCAATGTCATTGTCTTAACGCTATTACTCAGTGCTTTTAACCGTAAACCACAAAACGCAATTTCCCTGTCAGAAAATTTACGCTTATTGGTCCGTTTATTTTTCAAGGCGCTGCCGATTGCCCTGGTACTGTTTTTATTTTTTCCCCGGATCCCAGGTCCCCTCTGGAGCTTACCAAATGACGGTCAAACGTCAAAAACCGGCTTATCGGATAAAATGTTTCCCGGCAGTGTCTCGGAATTGATGGAATCCAATGAAGTGGCCTTTCGGGTGGATTTTGACGGTCCACCGCCTGCTGCAGACAAACTCTACTGGCGTGGACCGGTATTAACTGAAACCGATGGCTTTCTATGGTCCCAAGGACCACAAACTGCATTAAAAAACTCGTTCGCTTCCGTGGTTCAGGAGGCCAGAAATCCCGTCAGCTATACCATCACATTAGAGCCCCATCAACAAAAATGGTTGTTTGCTCTGGAGATGCCAGACAATGTTGATGGCGATACCATTGAAGGTTTTTATCTGAGCAATGATTTACAGTTACTCAATCCATATAATATCAATCAGCTAACCCAATACCGGGTGACTTCCATGACCGAATTCCGATTAAACCGGGTGAACAAAAAGGAAATTCAGGATGCATTACTGCTGGTTGGAGCTGCCAATCCCAAAACTCGGGCATTGGGCCAAAAATGGCGGCAAAGCCACGATAATGACCTGAAAATTGTTGTTACAGCATTGGATTATTTTAAAAATAATCCATTTTATTACACCAAGCTACCCGACGTTATGCTGGATAATCCCAGTGATCAATTTTTATTTGATAAACAACGCGGTTTTTGTGAACACTATGCCAGCAGCTTTGTATTGCTGATGCGCGCTGCCAATATTCCTGCCCGGGTAGTGACCGGTTATCAGGGCGTTGAAAAAAATGATGTGGGTGATTATTACATTGTCCGGCAATCCAATGCCCATGCCTGGGCTGAAGTATGGTTGAGCGATAAAGGCTGGGTCAGAATCGATCCCACCGCGGTGATCCCTGCGAGTCGTATCGAACCGGATATCATGGAAGCCAACCTGGATCGTATGAGCTTCTCATCTTTGAATCTGCCGGAATTATCACAATTATCGGCACAACAAAAAACGGCCATCTATCAATTCTGGAAACAGGTTAAACAATCCATCGATAATATTAAACACACCTGGAACAACTGGATTTTAGGCTATGACCAGAGTAAACAGAATCTATTGTTGAAATTTATGGGCTTAACTGCCAATTGGAAAAATCTGGTTTTTCTTCTTATTGGCGGGATTGCCGCGCTGCTGGTTTTATTTCAGCTCATTCGCCTTTATCAAAGCTATCAACAGATTGACCGAGTCTATCGTTATTATGCAAAATTCATTGAAAAACTTAACCGTGCTGGTTTGTCGGTGAAGCTGAGTGATGGCCCGGAGTCTGTAAAACGTCAGGCGATCAGAAAATTGCCTCAACAGCAAAAAATCATTCAGGACATCATCGACAGTTATATTCAAATCCGCTATGCCAGCCAGAATGACAAGCAATTGCAGAAAAATTTAATTGCTCAAATCAAACAGTTTTAAAATAAAAAATTATTATCATCAGCCAGTAATGTTTTTAAAATTTTCACAGTACATGAAAATTCCTACAATTATTTCATAAAACGTCCGATACAAAAATAAATGAAAATCATTTACATTAACGCATAGCGGTTTCAACAGAAACTAATAGCAAGGATACATATCATGAATATTTGGAAGTCTATAAGTGGTATTTGCCTATTTTGCTGTTCTTTTTCTGTGGTTTTTGCTGATGCTCAAGCTGACTTCAGTAAAATTGAAGAAGAGATGTTACTTAATCCCCCCGGGGCTGCTGGCGCATCCAATGGGGTGATCATCTATTCCAGAGTAAGAGATAAAACCATTAACCTGGCGATGGATTCCCAGTTTCATCGTATTGACAATATGATGTTTGTCGATACGATTATAGAATCTAACAGCGGTGAGCTTTCTTTCTCTGAAGACGATGACTGTGATTAAGTTTTAACTGATAATCAATGGGTTCGATTTTTTATACGCTTTAATTAAAGCGAGCTTCTTAGTGCGAGTCAAACGTTTTAATTCATTTTCACGCTTACTGGCACTACTGCGGTCATGCCCGTGTTCCAGAAAAACTATTTTTTCCGGAACACGTCCATAAAAGTATTTTGCGCCTTTTTTATTTTTATGTTGGGCAAAGCGTTTATCTACATCCGTGGTAATGCCAGTATAGAGTGAACTATCACTACACTGAATCATATACACCTGCCAGATTTGCTGGCAACTTTTAGTCAAGAATTCTTTCTATGGTGGCAATTAATTCCTCGGTTTTCACCGGTTTCGCCAGAAATTCATTACCGCCGATATTATTGCCAAGATCTTCGGTTTCCGCTTTGGTCACAATGGCGGTCATA